>Ga0208904_1001887_pt1 | contig 13752 bp, 10 predicted proteins | sample AntAceMetag02UKB_FD_184774 | JGI IMG/M metagenome (GOLD analysis project Ga0208904, IMG submission 184774) | Saline lake microbial communities from Ace Lake, Antarctica - Antarctic Ace Lake Metagenome 02UKB (SPAdes) (version 2) | ecosystem: Environmental > Aquatic > Non-marine Saline and...
TTTTATAATTGTTGCAATTATAATTGTTACGGGTATTTTTATTTATTTTATGTTTTCTTAATGCACAAATATTTATATATGTTATTTGCATTATTTTTTAATGATAAATAGGGGTGTTAATCGACGTGCACAAGTTACAATTTTTATAATTGTTGCAATTGTGATTGTTGCAGGAGTTATTGCTTATTTTGCTTTTCGAGGTGGTGTTGATATTGAAAAAATACCTGTAAGTATAGAGCCTGTTTATGCTGCATTAACATCTTGCTTGGAAGATAATTTAAGATTGGGGCTTGATGTTTTGGGAAGTCAGGGTGGTTATATTTATTTGCCGGAATTTGAGCCAGGCTCGGCATACTCTCCTTTTTCATCTCAATTGGATTTTTTAGGAAATGCTGTTCCGTATTGGTATTATGTTTCTGGAAATAATATACAAAAAGAACAAGTTCCGACAATACGAGAAATGGAAAAAGATTTAGCACGTTTTGTTGAAGAAAAAAGTAGAGAGTGTGATTTTGATAAATATAATGAAATGGGTTATGTTATTAATTTTGAATCTGGAAAAGGAGAGGTTGATTTAAAAAATGATAAAGTTGAATTAAAAATGAAGATGAATTTTTTTGTAGAGAAAGCTGAAGACGTTGCTCGAATTACAACGCATGAAATTGTTGTTAATTCAAAAATGGGCAAATTGTATGATTCGGCAAAAAAGATTTATGATAAAGAGCAGGAAGATTTATTTTTAGAAAAATATGCAGTTGATACATTGAGGCTTTATGCTCCGGTTGATGGCGTTGAGTTAACATGTTCACCTTTAACATGGGTTGCAGATGAAGTATTTAATAATCTTGAAATTGCAATAGAGGCGAATACTATTGCATTAAAAGCAGGTGATGATTTTTCATTAAGCGAAGAAGAAAATAAATATTTTGTTGTTGATTTAGATATTGATGAAAATGTAAGATTTTTGAATTCAAAAAATTGGACAAATAATTTTGAAGTTGCACCAGTTGATAGTAATTTATTAATTTCTAAACCTATTGGAAATCAACAGGGAATGGGTATTTTAGGATTTTGTTATGTTCCGTATCACTTTGTTTATAATTTAGGATATCCTGTTCTGATTCAGGTTTATAGCGGAGATGGACAAGGTGGAATGGGGGAGGTTTTTCAATTTCCTGTTGCAGTTGTTATTAAGGGGAATAGACCAAGGGAAGCGTTAGAATCTATTGCTTCTGAATTCGATATTCCCCCGTTGTGTGATTATCAAGATACAGTTGTAGAGGTTAATGCATATGATATGCAGTTAAACTCAGTTATTGCAGATATTTCATATGAATGTCTTGGTGCTTCGTGTAATGTTGGGGAAACATCTTTGAGTGAAAGTTTACAGGGCAATTTTCCACAATGTTCAAATGGATTTGTTGTTGCAAGAGCGGAGGGGTATAGAAAATCAAGAGAAATGTTTTCATCTATTAATGGAGGGTATGTGGATATTTTAATGGACAAACTATATGAGCAAGAAATTGAAGTTTTCATGGATGGCCAACCTTATAGTAAAGAAGTTATAATTAGTGTAACATCTGAAAATTCAGCAGACACAATAATGTATCCGAATTTTAAAAAGATTGAATTAAGTGAAGGATCATATGAATTTAGAGCTACAGTTTATAGAAATTCAAGTTTGAAATTTGCAGCTTCACAAACAAATCAATGTATTGATGTCCCCCAAACAGGATTGGGTGGTTTGTTTGGTTTGACGCGAGAAAAATGTTTTGATGTTGAAATGCCTGCTCAGATTATTTCAAATGTTTTATCGGGTGGCGGAACGCAAGAGTATTATGTTTTAGAATCGGAATTAATTAATTCAAATAAGATTAGATTAAATGTACAAAGTTTGAAGATTCCTAAGACAATTGATGAATTGCAAAATAATTATCTTATTTTCGAGGATCGTGGAATGGGAGTTGTTTTCAAATGAGGTTTAAGAATTTATATTTAGGAATTGTTTTATTGATTGGTGTTTTATTGATTATGTCAACAGTTATGGCGAGTTATTCGCGTTCGAATCCGCAATATACATCTCCAGGTGCAAGTTCAATTGGTTTTAATTATGGAGCAGGTGTTGAAATTTTTCCTGGATTTAAAGATAATCAAGAATGTGGACTTGGTCAAGATTTTATAGTTCAGATTGCACCCTTTGGTTGTACACCTGCGGTTGTTACATCTGATTTATTAGAGGAGCAAAATGTTCCCGTGTTTTGTCAATTGATGGCGACTAAAGTTAATCCGTTAATAGATGTTGATGCAATTAATTATATAAATTTTCAGGGTCAATATCCTAAAGAAGTAAGTGGAGTTGGGTTTCATCCTGCAAAAGCTGCAATATCAGGTAGTCAAAAAACATTATTGAATTCACCCGTAATGGAAAATATTGGTTATGCTACAATTGTATTAAAACAGCAAAAAAAAGAATCAGAAATGCCTGATTTTGTGGAAGGTACGCTTGTTGCAAATATTAAATATGATGTTGAAAAAGCGTTCGGGGTTGGCGCTGCTAGTTATTATTTGCCTGAATTGTCTGCAAGTGATTGGTCTTTAAAATATAATCAATATGGTTTTTGGAGTGGTAGAGGATTTTTGAGATCAGAAGGTGTTACAGAGAATGGTGCAGCGATTTCAATATATGTAGATGATGATAAAAAATTTAGAACTGTTAATTTGAAAAAAGGGGAAACATCAGAGAATATTTATTTGCCAAATTATGATTGTAATGCAGCGTTAAGAATAAGGTTGGATGGTTTAGAAAATCCAGATACAAGAGTTAAATTAAATATTAATGGGGATATAGTTGAATTAGCAGATGGTGAAAAGTTTTTAGATAATAAATGTAGCATTACGAATATTGATACTAAGGGATTGATTCAGCTTGTAAACTTTAATTGTGAAACAGATGAAACAAATTTTGTTAGAGAAGATTATGTGTTATCAATTAGTCCAAAGGTTGAATTGAGTATTAATGGTGAAACAAAAAGTTATGAAGTTGGAGACAAGATGCCATTTAGTGATGATCCCAACAAGGCAGCATATTTAGGATTTGTTAATACAAGGGGGAATTCAGGCAGAATTGAAGATTTATATGTTAGGTTTGTTCAAATGCCAGGGCATGCGGACAAGCTAGATGCAAATATACTTGGAGAAATTGCTAGGTTTGATAGGGCAGATGTGAATCAGCAAAAGGGAAGCTTAATTAATCAAGGGGTTAGTGCAGTTGTCAAAACAACAGGTTCTCTTTTGGAGAGGTTTACAAAATATTTAATAAAAGGGACGGAGATTACAGAAAATATTGAAATCAATAAAGAGGATGAAGTGTATGGTGCGAAAATTATTTTGAATGGTTTTACAGATTTAGGTAATAACAATTTAAACGAAGATGTGAAAGAAAATTATGAAAACGCAATAAAAGATTATAGAATGATTGTTAGTGGTTTTTCTGGTGAGGAATTTCAATCTGATTTTACATTCGGAGAAGAATCTTTACAAAAATTAATTTTAATGTCTGAAAATTTGGGACAAAAAGAAGATTTTGTTAAATTGTGTAAAGAATTTAGAGAGAAATATCCGTTTTCTAAAAATACAATGAGTATATGTGATAATGATTTAAAATTAGCTAATGATGCAATCGATTCAATTAGTCTTACATCAAATGGAAAAATTAAAACAATTTCTTTTGATGGAGTTTATCAACCTTCTTTAAGTGAATTAAGTGTAGAAATTGAATTAAGTAATTCTGGAAAACTAGGTAAAGATAGAATTATTGGATTGAATGAACAAATTTATGTTTCAGATAATGAATATTTTGAATTATTGGATTTAAATAATGGATATGCTACTTTTGATTTTAATGGAATAAGTCAAGGGGCATTAAGAGAGGCGGGATGGAAAACAGTTGATCAAAGAATTAATTTGGGAGAATATTTTGTTGTCGGTGAAAATAAATATAAAATTAAAGTTAATAAAATAAATTTAGAAAAAGTTGCGAAGGTTTCTATTTTGCCAGTGATAGATAATCAGGGAACTCAGGCGAATTTTAGTTATAAGATTGGTATTGAAAAGAGGGCTATTCAATTGTCTCCAGGACAGGCTCAGAATATGGTTAAAGAATTGGATGAAATGATTAGTCAATGGGAAGATGTTTCATCTGCATTAGGAACTGTTGTTAAGGGATTTAAGGGCGCGTGTTTGGGAATTGGAACAATGTTGACTGTTAAAAATTTGTTTACTAATTTTGATGGAAAATCAATGGCGCGTTCAGAGGTTATGAGAAGCAATGGTGGATGGATGGATATCTGTAAAAATGAAATTTCAGAAAAATCAGCCAATGGAGAAGATCAATCTTTGGACGGATGTTTACTTGAACACGCAGAAGAAATAGATAGGGATGTTGAAAGAGTGTATGGAATAATGAATGATCAGACGATAATTACGCAAGATAATTTAGAAGAAGATCTTAAAAAATTAAATGGAGAATTGGATGACGAATTTGTTAGCCCATATAATTCAGGTGATAAAATTGAAAATAAAAATGATTTTGCAGCTGCATTTTCACAGAATGGTTTTGATAAAGGTGTAATTAGTTTAAGTCAAGCTAGAGATTTAGATAGATTAAATAAAATTATTAAAAATACAGATACAAGTGAAGAATTGAAAAGTATGTCAGAAGTTTCGCGTTGGAAAATTTTGTCGGAAATAAATTCAAATGCAGAAGGGTTGGCAAGTGAAGCAGAGGCGAAAAGAAAAATAGAAAGTTTAGGATTGGCTGGAAGTTCAGTTTTTAGAAGCTATAAAGGAGGAAATAAACAAAAGGAGCTTTATGATGGAACAGTTACTCAAAGAAATATAGGAGATATAAAAGAGGGCGATGAGATACAGGCAGTGGATATTGATAATGGATTGTATTTTGTTGGATTGAATCCGAAAGGAGATAATATGTATTATATAGATAGGGTGTATGATAGTGATGGTTATTTTGTTGAAAAAGAGGAGGAGTTAAGAATAAAAGGATTGTATAGTGAATTTGAAAAATATTCTGAAATATATTATAAAAATACTATTGAGATTGTAGATAGAAAAGTTCGTTATTATGAAACTGCTCCATATAAAGGATTGCCGGCGGTTGTTCCTTTTGATATAAGTGATGGATGGTATGCGGCGACAAAGCAAACATTGCCGGTATTTGGTGGAGTTAGGTCGTACGATGAATCCGGAAGAATAAATAGTTTTTATTTATGTAATGTTGGACAAAATGGAAAGATTGATTTTCTTTCAGGAATAACTCCAGACAATTGTAGAAGTTTTACTCCGGGCGGACAAATGTATGGAGAATTTTATGGCTTGAGTGAAAAGGAAACAGGTAGGCTTGTTAATAAAGCAATGGATGCTATAGAGATTGCCTCAAGAGCTTATGGTGAAAAGAGTGTTAAAATTGATGCACATAGTTTACAAGTAGGAAAACCACAGGCAGATGTTCCAGAGGTTATGTGTCAGGATTTTATGTCGCCAACAGATTGTTTATTGTTATTTAATGCGTGTGATCCGGTAATATGTCCGTCAAGTAGATGTAATTTTGGTGGAGCATATCACGTCAGCAATGTTGTGCAATCTGGAATTATTGGAAGTATAGCATTATGTTTGCCAAATATAAAAGAAAAGATTTTTGTTCCAGTTTGCTTAACAGGTGTTAAGGCAGGTATAGATGGTTTACTTTCGGTTTTTAAAAATTATCAAAAATGCTTGGAGCATAATATTGAAACAGGAGAAACGATAGGTATTTGCGATGAGATTCATAGTATTTATTTATGTGAGTTTTTCTGGGGTCAAGCATTGCCTTTTACGAAAATGATTATTCCAAAAATGTTTGAACTTTTATCCGGACAAGGAACAAGAGGTGGAGGAGAATATCTTGGTGTTCAAGATGCATGGGATAATGCAGATAAATCAGTTGATTATATGACACAATATTATGGAGCTGAATCTTACAAGGCATTTAATGCTCGTCTTACAGATGATGTTGGAACAACAGCGTGTAAGGGATTTGTTTCAGCACGTTATCCGACAAGTGGTAATTTCTTTGAAGCTTTATTAGAACCAGATTCACCATCGCAACATCATGCATGGTTTAGTGAATCGACATACACAACAGCTACAGTCCCACCTGTTTCGAAATATAAAGTGTTTTATCATATTTTTGCAGGAAATGATCAGGGTGCATATTATAAAGTTTATTTGAAAAGTCCAACAGGTGGATCTTTTTATAAAGACACAGAGAGAGTTGAAGTTGATTCAGGTTATATAGGAAAAGGGGATTTTGCATCGGAAACAAAAGATTTTACAGCACCTTCAGGATATGCTAAATTATGTATATCGGTTAATGCAAAAGAAGATTGCGGATATAAGCAGGTTTCAACATCGTTTGCATCAGAATATATTAAAGATGAATATATGAAAAGCCAAATAGAATCAGGGGATATAAAATCAGAATCAGAATGTATATCTGGAAGTGCAAGTGCGTTTAGTCTTTTGAGTCCAAATGTTCAAGCGGGTGTTGAGGAGATGCTTGATCCAAATATTAGAAGCAGAGGAATTGTGAGAGTATGTTCAACAAATAATCCAGGTCAATCGTTTGATGTTGATTCAAAGACTGGTTTGGCTAAATGGGAAATTGTCGGAACATGTGGCGAGAAAGGCGGATTGAAATGTTGGTTAAATACAGATAGTATAGATGATGCAATAGAAGGATCTGGAGCAAGAGAATCTGCAGAGAAAAGTGTTGCAGGAAGTACAGTCGATGCATTAAGAGGTGAAGGGGCGTTTATAGCTGATTTTGAGAAAGAAAAAGAAAGGTTAAGTAAATTAAGTAATGATGAAAAAATTTTAGAAATAAATGATGAATTAATTTTGAAAGTGTTTTATAATAATGAGAAAGTTCAATTATATTATTTGAGAGCAAGGGCATATGATGAGTTGGCCGTAGAAGGTTATAGGGTGCAGGTTATAGAGGAAGTTCTTATGGCTCTTAGTCAGGGGATTAAAGAAGTTTCTGAACAAGTTTCTGATGGGACAAAATTTAAATGTAAAATCGAAAAAGAAGAAATAGATAATATAATAAAGGGAATAGGAGAAGTAAAGCGTTTTCAAAATATTTATGGAATTACAAAAGATGGAAGAAGCATTCCAATGTGTGCAAGATATGCTCGTTATGCTGCTACATATTATTTTTGTAAAAAATATATTTCAGTGGATGCATGGTGTAATGGAGTTAAAAATATAATAATTCATGAATTCCCAGATAAAAGTAAGGATAATAATGATAAATTAAAGGAGTTTGAGAAGGAGGGTGTATTGAAGCCAGGAATGATTGTGGGGGTTTATTATCCATATAGTTCATATAATCCAGGAGGGGAAAATAATTTGGATGGTGATAAAACATGTTCAGATGGTAAAACTAAAATTAAAATGACACACAATCTTCTTTATCTTGGAAAAAATTTAGCAGATGAATTGATTTTTGTAGAGTCTTTTCAAGGGGAAGATAAGGGTCCAACAAGAAGAACGCTTAGTGAATTTTCAAATAGCAAATTTATTACAATGGGAATTTATGATGCGAGTGAAACAATTTTAAACAAAGATCTTGCAGAAGAAATAAGAAAACTCGACAAGGAATTGGATAACAATTTAGATGAAGTAAAGTCAGATATCAATCCTGTTTCTAAAGACGATATTCCAACAAAAGATAGTATTGAAGATCCTGTTTCTTCTAATTCAAATAGTAATACAGGTGAATTTGAAAAATGTTCAGATTGTGGAGAGGGTGTATTTGAAAGATGTGATGAAAGTGAGTGTAAAAAAATTGGAGAATCTTTGGGTAGCGGTTGTTATTCGTATAATTCATATGCTGGTCCAATACCAATTATGACTAATTGTGAATCATGTTTGGGAATTGTTTCATGTAGTGATTATAAATTTTTCTCTTCAAATAAATTAGCAAATGGGGAATCTTGCAAAAATAATTTATGTGGTATTGACGGTGGATGTGTGTGGGATGCAGGTATAAATAAATGTGAAAATGAAGAAGAAAATATTATGGAAGTAGTTGATTGGACATATGTAACCGCTTATAATAAAATTAATGAATATTTAAAAAAAATAGGAAATGTAAAATATTCGGAAAATTCAGGTGTTAAATTTTTTATAGATACTCTTTGTAGTCAAAAATTATTAACACAAGCTCAATGTATTGATGTGAAAGGTGGAACTTTTACAAATTGGGAAGAAAATTTGGAAAAGGTTAAAATATTGCTTTTTAAAAATAATATTAATAAACCTAAATATTAAAATTATTATATAAAAAAAGAATTCTATCTACTCTTTTGTTGTTTCGCAGATTAATAAAAAATTTATTTTTGTACATTAATGTTCGAATCAAATGCGGATGAAAGGATTCTACTCCTTCTTTCACTTTCGTTGCTTCGCAAATTGATAAAAGTAAAAAAACTCGCCCTCGTATACTCGCGTTCGAATCAAATGCGGATGAAAGGATTCGAACCCTCGTAGGCATAAGCCAACAGATTTTGAGTCTGTCCCGTTTGACCACTCCGGCACATCCGCATAGGTGAAATAATAAAAAGTTTTAAGTTTAAAAGTTATTTGTTTTTAAAAGTTCTATAAATTTTTATTAAAATAAATATTTGAAATATTAATCTTTCTTTTTCTTTCTTTCTCGAGCTTCTTTTTCTTTTCGTTTTATTGTGTCTTCGAGATTTAATCTATCTATTAATTCTTTATATCTATTTCGAATTGTAACTTCTGTAATTCCTGCAATATCTGCAACTTCTCTTTGTGTTTTCTTTTCATCATTGATTAATGCTGCTACATAAAGTGCTGCAGCTGCAATTCCTGCTGGACCTCTACCTGATGTTAATTCTACTCTGTCAGCGTCACTAAGTACTTCTAATGCTTTGTTTTGTGTTTTAGGTGATAGCTTTAAGACAGATGAAAATCTTGAGATGTAGTCTTTTGGAGAGCTTTGTTTTACTTTTATCTTTAGTTTTCGTATAATAAATCGATATGTTCTTCCAATTTCTTTTCTTTCGACATCAGATGCTGTTGCCATTTCGTCTAATGTTCGGGGAATATTATAAGATCTACATGCAGTATAAAGACACGCTGCGATTACAGATTCCATACTTCGTCCTCTAACTAAACCTCTTTGTAGAACAAAATTGTAAATTCTTGATGCTTCGTCTTTTACAACATTTGGCAAATTTAAATAGGATGCAACAACTCGTAATTCTGCCATTGCAAGCCTAAGATTTCTTTCAATTGATGTTGAAACTCTTTCTTGCCATTTTTTCAATCTTAAAAATTTTCGCGTTTGTCCTGACTCTAATCTATAAATATCTGAAATTTCTCCAACATTTGTTGTTAAACCTTTATCGAATTTTTGTATACTTATTGGAGCCCCACTTCGTCCTTTTTTTTCACCTTTGTCAAATTTTCCTTGGAGATCAATTCCAGAATCAACCATTTTATCTTCGACAACAAGTCCACAATCATTACAAATAACTTCTCCTAAGTGTGGGTCAAAATTTAAATTTACACTCCCACATTCGGGGCATTTTTTTACGAAATCCATTTTTTTAAGTTTTATAAAAGGGTAAGCTTTATAAATAAAAATAGTTAAAAATCTTTTATAAAACTTTTGGTTCTTTGTTTTAGTGATAAATTATTTTTTTGTTAGAATTCCGTTAAGATTTCCTTCTTGTGTTGGCCTATTTGTTATTATAACTTCACCTAATGTTGTTTCAACAATTGTTCCTTTTGTTAAAACGTTTTGTCTTGCAAGAAATCTATTTGAAGGAGTTTTTAATACGTTTTTAATTTCAGCTTTTTGAATTTTACCATTATTGTTCACATTAATAAAATTTGTTTTTAATAAATATGTTTTTGAATTTCCACCCATTGTTCGAACTGTTTTCTTTTTTTCTTCTCCAAGTTTTACTATTTTTTTCTGACCAAGTCTTTCATTAAGTTTTTTCTTTCGGTTTTGGATATATTTTCCTCCACTGATTTTTCTTCCTTTCTTCGTTGTCATAGTTAAAGAGATTAATTTTAATTTAAATAGCTTTCGATTGCATTTTAGTTTGGAAATCTTTATAAAACGAATTAAACAAGTTAGTTTATGGTAAATGGAATAGAGAGACCGTTGGATTTGTTGAACACATCTAAAGGTCAAGAGGTTCTGGTGCAATTAAAGAGCGGCAAGCAATTTGTTGGTACTCTATTGGCTTTTGATATCCATATCAATTTGGTATTGGATAATACAAGAGAAATGGAAGAAAATGAAACAAAGAGAAATCTTGGCTTGACTTTTTTGCGTGGAGATACAATTATTTTTATCTCTCCAGCTTCAACAGCATTGAAATAAGCGTTTCGCCTTTTTAGTTTTCGCTAGGCAGAATTCTAAAGAGTTAGTGGTAGTGATAACTTTAATAAATCCTTTTGTTTTGATTTATTTATGACATCGAAAGTTAATGTTACTTTTTTGGGAACGTCTGACCAAATTCCTAGTGCGAAACGTAATCATCCCGCAATGCTTTTGAACTATGATGGTGAAAATATTTTATTTGATTGTGGTGAGGGAACACAAAGGCAATTTAGAAAAGCAAGATTGAATCCTTGTAAAATTACAAGAATTGTTTTAACTCATTTGCATGGCGATCATGTTTTGGGTTTGCCTGGACTTTTGTCGACGTTGGCCTTAAGTGGTTATAATAAAATACTTTATATCTATGGACCAAAGGGAACGAAGATTTTTATTAATTCTTTATTGAGGTTGTTTAATTTTAGAAGAGAATATAAGATTAATATTGAAGAAGTGGAAGGGAAATTTTTTGAAGGTAAAGATTTTTATTTGAAAGCTGAATCGATGGAACATGGAATTGCCTGTAATGCATACTTGTTTGTTAAGGTTGGGCAAAGAAGAATTGATAAGGTTAAGTTAAAAAAATCTAAATTAAAAGAAGGCCCCGTTCTTCAAGATTTAAAAAATGGAAAAAATGTTGAAGTTAATGGTAGGAAATATTTGGCAAAAAATTTAACATATTTTGAAGATGATTTAAAGGTTGGTTTTGTTTTGGATACAAAATTTAATTCTAGAATTGTGCCATTTGTTAAAAATTCAGATTTATTTATTTGTGAATCTACATATATGAATGATCTTTTAGATCAGGCAAAAGAGCATAATCATTTAACAGCGAAGCAGTGTGGAGAGATTGCGAAAAAAGCGAAAGTTGGGAAGCTTGTTTTGACGCATATTAGTCAGCGTTATGAATTTAAGAAAAAAGAAGTTTTAGAAGAGGCGAAGAAAATATTTAAGGAAAGTTATTTGGTTAAAGATTTGGATGTTTTAGAAATTTAATTTTAGTTTTTTATTAAGAACAAATTGAGACGAGAGGAATCTCGTTAATTAAAGCGGAGGACGGGACTCGAACCCGTGAATACTTGCTCTGCAGGCAAGCGCAGTAGCCGCTGTGCCACCTCCGCAAAGATTGTGAATTTATTCACAAATGCCCCGGACAGGATTCGAACCTGCGACCCCTAGCTTAGAAGGCTAGTGCTCTATCCAGGCTGAGCTACCGAGGCATACTTTTAGGTAAATAAGTCATTATTTAAATTTTTTGAATGGTTATGTTTTTCATTTAAAATTATTTTTTAATTATTTTTTGAAAAAATAAAAAAGTTTTATAAAAATTTTAAAAGGTTTTCATGTAAAATTTAAGAATATTGTTATTTGTCGTCGGTGATTTTTATTTTTTCAAAAAATAAAAAATAAAAAATAAAAAAATTGATAGTTGTTAAATTAAAAAAGTTTTTAAAGAATTGTTTCTTAGTTTGAGTAATTAAATAAGAGGTGAAACCATGGTAAAAACTAAGACACCAAAACAACTTGAAATAAGTATTCGTTCTTTGAAGAATAAAGTTGCAAAACTTGAAGCACAAAAGAAAAGAGCGGTTGCTGCAGCCAAGAAAAAAACTGTTAAGAAAAAAGCAGTTAAGAAAAAGGTTGTAAGAAAAAAGGCAGTTAAGAAAAAAGCTGTTAAGAAAAAGAAAAAAGTCGTTCGTAGAAAAAAAAGAAAATAATTTTTTTCTAAATAACTTATTTAATTTATTTTTATTTTATGTTTTTGTTATGGGGAATTTTTTTAAACCCCTGTTGTTTGTTTAATCCATGATTGATTGTGTTTTTTGTAAAATATCTGAAGGAGAAATTCCTTCTGAGAAAATTTATGAGAATGATAGTTTTTTTTCAGTTTTTGATGTCGTACCACAAGTTGAAGGGCATGCTTTAGTTGTATCTAAAAAACATTTTGAAAACATTTTAGATTTGCCGAATATTTTTGGTTCGGAGTTATTAGATTGTATTAAGAATACGTCGATAAAATTGATGGAAGATTTCAAGTGTGAGGGCTTTAATATTGTTCAGAATAATTTTAAATGTGCAGGTCAAGTTATAAATCATATACATTTTCATATTTTACCGAGAAAAAAGGGTGATGAAAAAGAGCTTGGATTAAGAAAAAAGAAATTTTAAAATATGGCTCTGGGGAGATTTTAACTCCCGACCTCTGCCTCATGAGAGCAGCGCTCTAAACGGGCTGAGCTACAGAGCCATGTTATATTAAAAAATAGTTAATTTAAAAAACTTGTTTTTGTTGATTTTTTTGTGATAGGTGAAAATTTGACATATATTATTTCTCAGGAGTTAGTTTCTGAAGTTTCTAGAATGGTTTTTATACTTGAGGCTTTGGGTGGAATTGTATTTTTTTATGTTATTTTTGGTTTGATTAATTTGTTTTTACAAAGAAAAAAATATAAGGAAATAATTGAAATAAGTAAAGATCTTAAAGATATTAAAAATATTTTACGCAAAAAGAAAATTAGATAATTATTTCTTTAAAAGTTCTTTTTCTTTTTTGTTTTGTTGTCGTTTTGTTCGAACTAGGAAACCTGCAATTTGATTTCTTACTTTTTTACTTGGCATTGTTTTTCCAAGTATTTTTTTATTTTTATTGAATTCTTCTCCGAATTCAATACCTTTTTCTAAAAGGGTATTTGCTGTTCTTCTTACCATTTTTGATTTGATTTTTCCCATAATATTAATTCGATTTGGCATTTAAAAGAGTTTCTGTTAATAAAAATTGATTGTTTAGTTATTGAATCTTTTCCATGCTTGACATATTTTTTATAGATTTTATAAAATTATTCAGTTTTTTTGTTGGTTCCCCAAGACTACAAATTATATATGATAAATTTACTTCGCTTGCTTTTTTGTTTGCATTTGTGAAATCTATTTCAGTTATTCGTTTTTTATTATAGGCAATTAATAATTTTTCTTCAGTCGATGTTTTAATTTTTAATGTTAAATCGTTTTTACTAAAACCTTCGATTCCAATAATTTCCATATTTTTTTGAGCTAAAAATTCTTTAATTTTGTTAAAAAATTTATCTTGAGTTTTTTGTCTAATTATTGTTGTTTTTTGTGTTGTTTTTTTCTTTGGTTTAGATTCTTTTTTTTGTTTTTCTTCAAATATATTTAATGGTTTTTCTTCAGGTGTTTTAATTTTTTCTTCATTTGTGTTTTTGGTTCTAATTTGTGTTTGACTTGATATTTCTTTTTCAGGCTTTTGGTCTATT
>Ga0208904_1001888_pt1 | contig 13737 bp, 17 predicted proteins | sample AntAceMetag02UKB_FD_184774 | JGI IMG/M metagenome (GOLD analysis project Ga0208904, IMG submission 184774) | Saline lake microbial communities from Ace Lake, Antarctica - Antarctic Ace Lake Metagenome 02UKB (SPAdes) (version 2) | ecosystem: Environmental > Aquatic > Non-marine Saline and...
TATTTATCAGGATAAAGAAATGGACGTTCAATTCCTTTACGTAATTTGGCAATGTTTTTATCTAAACCACCAATCTCAGACCATTCTACTGGTTTTAACATCTTATCAGAATTAGAGATATTATTTCCGTTTACTCCTGATGAAGCAGTTTTTTTAATTTTCTTTTTACTAATAAGACTATACTTAAATTTATTATCACCAATTTGATATTCATCTCCAAACAAAGATTTGATTTTTTCATCTTTTCCTTCTAATAATTTACTTGCAGAACTTTGAGCCCAATTAAAGAATGAATCTGTTAATACTTCTAATTGTGGTTTAGGAAAAATTTCTGTTAAACTACGGCAATATCCAGTCATTAAATCTGTAGTGTAATAAGGTTGTGACTGACCAAGATTTAAATTTATTTGATTAAAGAAAACTTCTTTTTGAGCAGTATCATGATCTAATGTTTCTCGAGCATAATCAGCAGCAATAATCGTACTTAATGCTAAAGACTCCGTTGTATTAAGCTGAGATTGAATTTTGCCATACGCTATTTCTTGAACTGCAAAAAAATCTTCTATTGATTGATAAACATTTTTTGCATTAACTTTTCTCGTAGGCTCATATTTATCAATTAACTCTTCTAACTTAAACCTAGCACCATTTATTTTCTTTTTCAGAAAATGTTTACTTTTCCTAATTTCATCTGAAGTTATGTTGACCATTTGTTGACCTTTTGTTGATTATTTATTGTTAACTATTCTTCGTTATGTTAGAGTTTAAATATTCTTAAAAATACAAAATAAAAAAATAAAAAAGGTAAGTTTATACTAATAGGTCATCATAAGCATTCTCACCATTAGTGCCCATTTGCTGCATGATACTGTTAGCTTTATCTACACGATCTTCAATAGTTAACTTAGCTGTTTCTAAAGGATTCGGAGGAATTGAACCACTTGGATTATACCCAACAGGAAGCTCTCCTTCTAAAAATGTAGCCATAGTTACTTTTGTATCATGCTCAGCTTCTTTAATGCCAGTTTCTAAAACAGTATATCCCTCTAAATCCTTGAATAAACTAGAGATTAAAGGGGCCATTTGAGTTAGATACTGATCGCTTGTTTCTGCAAAAGCATTATCTTCTTCTGGCTGATCAGCAATATATATCAATTCGTCCAAAAAGTCATGGATTAATTCTTTCTCTTTAATCACTCCTTTAATCCTACCAACCTTATCATGGGATTTAACCAAATTCCCTTCAAGCTGTTTATATTCCCTTTCTAAACGTTTAATTTCAAATTCTTGATTCTTAAATTTAGCAAATGGATCATCATTCTTATTATATTCGTCACCAGAACTCATCTGTGCTTTATAACTTTCTTTAAGCGTAACTGCTGTTTCAATTGCACTTTTAGTTCCTTCGATTCTTCTCTTAAAGCTTAAACGATTATCTCCTTCTTCTCTAAGAGTTTTGTAAAGTCCGCCAAGTACATTAGAACCACTTTTCACGTTACCTCTAAGTTCTTTATCAACTTTTGTGTAAATACCCTGAAACTTTTTCTTATGTTTCTTTACAGATTCAAGTAAGTCTGACTTTTTAGTTTCAGCACTACTAACAATCCCATATTTTGCTAAAAAACCCATTACTGCTTGGACGTGATCAGATTTACCATCTAAGTTCATGCCAACCATAGCTTTATGTTTACTTTTCTCCACTAACTCATTACCTAATTTTTGGTATTTGGTTCCCATTGTTTCTGCATTCCCATCGCCATTTTCTAAATCAGTCAATTTAGCTTTTTGTTCGGCAAGTTCTCTTTCCAATCGATTTATTTCATCAACTTTATATTGTTTCTCCTCTAATTTTATTTGTAACTCGTTATTCATTTCTCCAACTGGTTGTTCTCCACCAACTTCAATTTTTGCTTCTAATCCCATTTTATTTTCCTCCAATAAAATTTTGTTTTTTGTTTAATGTTGTTTGATTTTATTTTGATATTCATTTATCGATATAAAGATGTGTAGCAGTCTTCTAGACAACTTTAAGATAAATAAAAAAAATAAAAAATTAATTTGGCCCAGGCGGACCAATCATCACATAATTTTCTGGTTCAACAGCAACTTCTTTCTCTAATTGCTGAGAAAGTTTGTCTTCAAGTTGATATTTAACTCCCGGACTTAGTCGATCTTTTTCAACAAAAGTGATCTGTTCTTCTCCCAAAAGATCATAATGTAAAGGCATAACTTCTTTACCATTATGTTCAAAACTAAAGAACCTAGAATCGCCAGCAATATTGTCTAAACATTTAACATTATTTGCATCCATGAATTTTCCAGGAACAGTTTTACCTGCATACTCAGTATTGAAATTATCTCGAGCAACTTCTTTAACAGCGTTTGCATATGGCATTAATTCATCAATAGAAGTCAAGTTAAGAGACTCTTGCAATTTAATTGAATCTTTAAGATAATCTCCAGAAATACCATTCAATGCTTTCCCACTCAAAGCAACTGCAGCATCTGCATCAAGATCACAAGTGTTAAGATATTCATTTGTTAATTCAAATCCTCTTTCACATGTTTCAACACCATGTTCAATCCCTTGAACTTCTTTAATAGTTTCAATTACCTTTTCTTTTCCTGGGCTAATTGCATAACCTAATCCAAAACTAGCCACCATCGCTAATCCACACAAAACATTTTTTGTTCTTCTTTTCATTTTTATTAAACCTCCAAGTTTACTTTCTCATCAAAGGAGTAATTATACCCCTATTTATTCTCGAAAAATCTCTAAGCACTTTACTTAACTCTTCACGATCAATTTTTTTATTTTCTAAAGAATCAACATCCTGATTATATTGAGGTAGAAGTTCTTTATTTTCAATAACATTATTATTGTCAATAAGATCATTGTTTTCTAGATAATTTTCTTTCATTTCTTTTTCATATTCTAATTCCAATTCAGTTTTCAAAGAATCATAACCATCAGAAATATCTCCATCATTAATTGGTACTGATGGAACCATTGTTGGTTTATTTATTGGTACTGGTGGAACCATTTCTAACTGATTTTCAAGAGGGTTATCATTCTGAAGTTCATATTTCAATTCCTCTCCTTGAATTTGTTCTACCTCTGATTCTGGTTCATCTTCATGGACAATAAAACCATAGTTATTTTCAAGCGCTTCAAGCCAGAAATCTAATTCTTTTGTTTTAATCAAAGCATTAGCAACCCTATCGCTACCTTCTTCATCTAAAGCAAATATTAATTTTGCAGTCTGTTCTAATTTCTCTTCTTTAGATAATTGGGTCATGTAATCAAAAACAATTAATGAAGCTAAATCTTTATCATGTTTGTAAATTTCTTTGAACAGTTCACTATTAAACTTACCATTTGTATCTAAAGAAGAAGCAAAAGCATCCACTGATAACAATTCATTTAAAGAAGCAGCATCCATCTTACCATCAACATCACGACGAACTTTTACCAAAACTTCTCCTTTCAGATTATTAAGATCATCAAGATAACATTGCTTTTCAGGGCAAACCTGTTCTGGACAAGGTTCTTGTGGTGGACAACTTTCTTTAGCTAATTTTTCTGCTAGAGAATCATCCGCACCACACTTGCCCAAAATAGTTTGTTTTAAGTTATCACTTCTCTTGTTAAGAACTGACAAACTATCACACAAATTACTAGTTTCATCTGTTCTACCAATGTATGAATTCAACGCATCTAATGATTTACCAAGGTGGTCAACTAAAGATTTGCCATTTCCATTATTGAGATAACTCTCACTTTTCTTAAACATCCCAATAAGCCTGTCAAGATCCTCTTTATCCTCAGATAAATTTTCACCTGCATTTTTTTCTGTACTCATTGATTCTAAATAACCCAAGATCTCTTTAACAACAACTTTACTTTCATCAATTGCTGTAACATAATCGCCACCTTTAATATCTCCAGAGAAATAAGTCAAACTTTCTTTCCAATCGTTTTTAAGATTCTTTGTTTCGCTTAAAAGTTCAGAAGGGTCATCATTAATAGCATCATAAATACTTTTTTCAGTTTCACGATATTTTTCGCTGATTGAATTGCTTACATCAGAAATAGTATTTTTAATATCTTCACCATACATTACTCCCGCAGTTAATGTTCCCCCTAATGCTAAACCAGCACCAGTAACAAGAATTTTAGTTTTTTGTCCACTAATATAATTTTTTGCACCCTTAAACATTTCATTGATTTTTCCCATTTTTGACCACCTTTGTTGTTATTTTATCAATGTGGCAGAGAAAAATCTATTTAAAATTGTGTTGTAATCAGATATACAATCACCTACAATTATTAGAAAAAAGTAAAAAGCGCCAACGCCCACCTATAGATAATTTTGTAATAGTTCTTGAAAAAATTTGAAATGGTCTCGGATTTAAGACAGAATGGTGCAATGCTCTGGACAAACGTTTTGTTCCAAAAAGTTTTTAAGTAAGTGAGAATTATAAGTTTTAATAACATATTTAAATGAGGTGAATAAATTAAATGACAAAATCAATACACAACGAAATAAAATCAGCATTTGCATTGTGCATAAGAGCAGGAAAGTTAGCAGATTTATTAGAAAAAGAATTTGGTGTCCAAGATGGTAAACCCCATCCCGTATTCGAACTACAAAATGTAGTAAGTGAGTTAAAAACCAAATTGAAATCAATATGGAATGATGATAAACAAGTTATAAAACTTCTTGAAGAAATAGAAAGTAGAGCTTGAAAGTGCTAGACTTTCTTTTTTTACCAGTTTAAGTCAATATTTCTAGAGGGGGACAATTTGTCCTTAGGTAGTTCTTAAGTATTAACTAAAAAAATCTTCTATTAATTAAATATTTTTCTGTAGTCAAGAAAAAATATTTGACGCAAATCCGAAACTCAGGACATGCGTCAAAACTATCTAGCGCCAACGCCCGGAAGTTCCAGCAACAAGATAATTCTTAATTGCTTTTTGAACCGGGAAAGGCCGAAGCCAACAAGCTTTCATTGTTGAAATAACAAATCAAACTTTCCAGGCTTGCGGAGTACCAGATTGTCCCACGTTGGCGTAACTTATATGTAAAAACTAACTTCATTTAAATATGTTTCTCTGACTAGAATTATTATGCGTAAGCTAAAGCAGGACTTGATTCTATGATACTCGGAATAGATAAAGTGGAAGAGACCTCATTCAAACTACCAATTAGATAAAACTTAATAATAATTATATTCTCACGATAAGTTATTTCTGCTTTTGATTCTTTTAAATTTTCTAAAATAGTTTTAATATTTTTATCTCCAGTTAAAGTAGTAATAAATTTAGAAGCATTCATGAATTGAATTCCAACAAGTTCTCTTTTACTATTAAAATCTAAAATCACATCACCAAATTCAATACTTCCTTTAGATTTAGAGTTAGAACTAAATAAAAATAAATCATCACTTGATGAATCATAATTAAACTTAAATTTTTGTATTTTTTTCAAAGACATATTGCCACCTTCTGTTTATTTTGATTACAGTACAAACAATACAATTGCTATTTACCACCAAAACATATCTTTGGCATTGTGTTTTGCTATAACCAAAATAACAATCATATTTTTCTTTACCTTCTTCAACTTCTTGCTTCCTAGCATAGGATAATCTCTTAGGATTTATAATATTTTCCTTAACTTCTCTTAAATTAATTTCTCTAAAGACGGCCTGTTGATAAGCATGATCAGTGATAATAATGTCTTTTTCCTGATATTTTTTAAGTTTCTTTATCAGAATGTCTTTGTAATTCATATAATATTTTCAAACATAACTCATTTATATGCTTTTCCCGAACCTGGCCAGTGCGGGAGTGGGTATTAAAAATATAAATGGCGATGGCGTGACTTTCAAGTTCCTTTCTGGTGAAAGAATCAATTTGAACACGCGACCTTTACGTAACCCAATAGGCTTTAGTCATCAGCATAAATGCCTCATAGCTCATTTATATATGAGCGTAACGCTATAACCAGGCTTAGCTACATCGCCATTTAATAAGAAAATATCAACTTATATTAAAAACCTTTCCAAAAAACTAGAAGTTTTTTCAAACCAACAGAAAATGGTTTTGGAAATATTAACCTATCTTTTCTAAGGCTTTACCAAAATTGAACATCATTCCAAAATAATCTTTATTATTAGCTGACTTTTCAAAGAAATGTTCTTGAATATCATTGAGGTTAACTATCCCTGGATATCTATTAGATAATAAATCGCCAATGATTTCTGCCCCTTTATCATAACTGATAATCTGATCATAAGTCATTCCAGCAATATCTTCTAGAGTATGATGTTTAAATCGATGATAATTAGATTCTACTTTTTCTGCTAGAGAACTCAATTTAATAGTTGAAAGAAGTTAGAATATTTAATTGTTATGAATTAATCTTTATTTTTAGATAATAAATTATGATCTAAATTTACAAAGGCCATAGCAATTTGAGGTAAACTGTGTGCTAAAACATTTCCTGTTAATCCAAAAGAGAACCCTATACCTTTACAAATTTTGTAACCAATAGAACCATCAAATTTTCTTTGATAACATATTCCCCCCATTGTTAAATCTGGCTGATTCGCAATTGTTGCATACATTGAACCAATAGGATCTAAACCAACCATAATTCCGTCACCTACCCCTTGTGTTAAATAGTGTTCAGATACATTATCTTCTAAAGAATTGTTATCTGTCATTTTATTCAAACAATTTGGCTACTTCTTCAACCGCTAAATCTCCGGGATTCTTAATAATAGAATGAATACTTCCGCCGCCATCACCATCGTAACGTGGAATGATATGGACATGTAAATGGGGAACTACTTGTCCTGCTGATTCTCCAGAATTCCAGCCAACATTAAAACCATCTGGATTAAGTTTATCTTTGATGATTTTCATGACTTTCTTTATGATAAGCATTAAATCTTTACTTTTCTCATCATTTAAATCAGAAATCAAATTAACATGTTCTTTTGGAATTATTACGGTATGTCCTTTAGCATGTGGGTAAACATCTAAGAAGGCAAGAAAATCATTGTCTTTGAATACTTTGTGGTTAGGGATTTCTTTATTTACTATCTTACAAAAAATGCAGTCTGTCATATTTTATTGAAAATAGAAATCTTATTTATTCTTTTCTATTTCTTTAACAACACTATCTAAGAATTGTTCTGGATTACGACCGCTTCTCTCAAAATGTTTGCCACGAAAAATATAATCGTTACTACCAATCATTTTTTGTAATTTGGTATAACATTCTCTTGAATTAACTTTATCTAGATTTAGAGATTCAATGGTTCCAATTCTATTTCTTTTAATATGTTCTTGATGGTTAAAATAATAATCTTTATCAGGGATTGTTGAGGAAGTGGTTTTAGCTGTATCATAAGATAATTTAGAAATCATCATTAAGATAAAATCAACATTTTCTGGATTGGTTCTAATAAGATAATCATCGTTTCCTAATGATACGTATTCCATTTTATTAGTAATTAAGAAAATATTTATAAAGCTTATTGATTTCTAAAAGTAAGATGTTAACAGTAAGAACACAGATAAAAGAAATTCTTAAAGATTCTGAGCTTGGAGTAGATAACATTTCTGGAGATTTTATAGATAGATTGGATGAAAGGGTTAAAAATCTGATTGTTGACGCTGCCAAACGTGCTAAAGAGAACGGAAGAAGGACAGTTATGGGCAAGGATGTGTAAAATTAGTTTGATAATTACCCTTATTTAACAACATTTAAATATTCATAAATAATTCTTATTATAATAAAGAGGTGAAAAAATTAGCTTTAATTTCAAAGATTTTAAATATTTAATTAGAAATAGTAAATAAACAATAAATTAAAGGAGGTAAAGTATTATCATTTATTATGGGTGGGTAAGTGAGTGTAACGAACGCATCCCGCCGTCTTTGAATATTGTCCAAAAAACAACGATTTTTTGGCAATTACAAAAATTCAAAGAATTTTAGGATGATAAACTTTGTAAAGTTTATATGGAAATAAAACCAATTGTAACAGAAGATTTTGTAGTTCTTGATGATGAATCAATGCTTTCTGAGCTAATCGGAAAGATGAAAACCTTTGAAAAGAGAGTAGGTCTTGTTTTTAGAAAGGATAAATATTTAGGACTGATTGAGAAAAAGAAGTTGCTTAAGTCCAGAATTGATGTTACTAAAACCAAGATTAAAAATTATGTTCAAAATACACCAATTCTTAACGAAAACGCTGACATTATTGAAACGGCTTACTTAATGTATCAAAGTAATATCAAACATGTCCCGGTTGAAAGAGAAAAAAAAATTATTGGTGTAGTTAGTTCATTAGATTTAGTTAGATTAGCAATTAAACTTCCTGAAATGAAGAAGGTTAAAGTTAAAGATATTAAATTATCAAAAACTGCTAAACTTAATAAAACTGATCCTATTGCTACTGCAATGACAATAATGCATCAAGAAAGAGTTGATCATCTTCCTGTCTTTGATCAGGGCAAAGTTTATGGGATTATTAGTTTCAAAGATATATTGCGAAGATATCTTAATTGGTCGCCGAAAAGAGATGTATCTGCAAAATTTAACCAAATGGCAAGTTCTGGTGGTAGTCTGGCAGACATGCCCAAGTTAGATCAATTACCTGTGTCTGATTTTAGTACAAATGATAATCTGTTTAATCTACAATCTAATGAATCGTTGGTGAATGCAACAAAAGTTATGGTTGATAATAGATTATCTGATTTGTTAGTTATGGAAAATAATGAATTTGTTGGTTTGTTAACTGTGAAAAATATTCTTAGAAATGTTAGCAGTTTAAAAGTTCCAAAGAATTATAACATCAAATTTGTAGGTTTAAATGATACCAAATTAAATCCATACCAAAAGTATACTGTTAAGAAGATTGCTAGTAATGAAGCGTTTAAACTGCAAAGGAAGATTAATAATGAAATGAATTTAGTTATTCATTTGAAAGATTATGATAAAGGTGGAAAACAAAAGTTTTCAATACATCTTAGAATTGAAACTCCTGGACAGATGATCTCTAGTGAACAGCACGATTGGGATTTGGAAACAGCCTTAAGAAAAGTGTTTAATAACGCTAAGAATTCAGTGAAGAAGAAGTTTCGGGGAGATAGTAGTTGGGATAAACCTTATGAATAATTTTTTTTAATTTTTTTATTTCTTTTTATACTCAAAAGTTATACCTCTGGAGAGTAGTTAAATATACGAAAGATTTATAAATAAAAAGTATAAATAAATAATTATGACTGATTATACAAGAAGAAAATTTATGAAAGATATTGTCACTGTTTTAGGTTTAGGAGGATTAGCATCTTTGGCTCCAGGTTGTAATGACTATAAAGAGTTAGAAGTAGAGTACTTAGAAGGTGTTGTTCTTAAAGAAAGTGGGACGGCACTTAGACTTGTAGATTCAAGTGGAGCTATATTTGGAAATGATTCTGTTAAACTTGGAAACCTTACTTATGTTCTTACCGTTAAAGTTGATGAAGGACAACCATATACTATTAGTGTAAAAGAAAATGATAAAAAACCTTTGCTGGCTTTAGCTGAGGCAATTGAAAAAGGAGATACAATTAAATTTCCAGTAGATTATTGTCGTCCACGTCATCTTTTTACTAGTGATTGTACATTGAAAAAACCGTATTTTGCTGAAGATAGAATTGGAAAACTTAAAAGTGATAAAATAACTTTAGTTAAGAAAGCAGAAAAATGACACTTAAATTAATATTATATGGAAAAATGGATGATACTGAAGATCGTGTATTGTATTCTCTTACTAGATCAGAAGATGCTCCAGGCGCTATGGGTGTTGGCGTTATTTTTCAGTTAGATGAACATTATGTGTCTACTGAGAATTATGATAGAAACGAAAGAGTCTATATCAATGCAATGCGTAAGATCTTAGCTATTGATCATGAATTGGATGCAGCTGCTGGAAAAATGTATAGAAGAATGAGAAGTAGAGCAAGAACTATTGCACAAGCAGAAAATAGAACTGTTAAAGTTCAACTAGATGAAAATTTAGACGACTTGTTGAAAGGACATCGTTAATTAATTATTTTCTTATTCCCCTCTAAAAAATCAGAACATTTATAAAAGCGCCTTTGAATTCTTAATACACATGACAGAACTTATAATCACAGAGAAACCTAGCTCAGCAGTGAAAGTAGCTGCGGCTTTAGCTGATAAAGCGCCTGTAAAAAAGAAAAGTAAAGGCGGTTCATATTACGAAGTAATTCATAACAAGAAGGTTATTTACATCACTTCTGCTGTTGGTCATTTGTACGGATTAGTTGAAGTTAATAAGAAAGGATGGACTTATCCTGTATTTGATATCAAATGGGATGCATCTTACAAGTCCCATAAAGAGCTGAAATATGTTAAAGGTTACATTGACACTATTTCTATGTTATCAAAGAAATGTGATGAATTTACAGTCGCGTGCGATTATGATGTTGAAGGAGAAGTTATTGGTTTAAACGTGATCAAATACGCTTGTAAGAAGAAAGATGCTAACCGAATGAAGTTTTCCACTTTAACCAAAGGAGATTTAGTAAAATCATATGAAAATAAATTAAAACATCTTGATTGGGGCCAAGCATATGCTGGTGAGACAAGACATTATTTAGATTGGTATTACGGAATTAATTTAAGTAGAGCATTAACATCAGCGGTAAAATCAACAGGCGCGTTCAAAGTTATGTCCGCTGGTAGAGTTCAAGGACCGGCATTAAAATTATTAGTAGATCGAGAAAGAGAAATTCAAGCTTTTGTTTCCGAACCATTCTGGTTAATTAGATTAGATGGTGATTATAATAAACAAAAAGTTGAAGCATTACACAAGAAAGATAAGATTTTTGATAAGAAAGTAATGGAAGAAATTATGAAAAAAGTTAAAGGAGAAAAAGAAGCTAAGATTAACGAGATTAAAAGAACAAAAAGAAATCAAGCTCCACCAACTCCGTTTAATTTAACAAACTTACAATCAGAAGCATATAACTTATTCAAGATTACTCCAAAAGAAACTTTAAATCATGCTCAATCATTATATTTAGCAGGAGTTACTTCTTATCCAAGAACTTCTTCACAGCAATTAGATCCAAAGTTAGGGTTCAAGAAAATCTTAACAGACTTGAGCAGACAAATGAATTATGAAGGGTTGTGTAAAGAACTGTTAAAGAAAAGTTCTCTGAAACCAAATAATGGTAAGAAAACTGATCCTGCCCATCCCGCGATATATCCTACTGGACAAGTTCCAGGAGAATTAAAAGAACGGGAACAAAAAATTTACGATTTAGTTGTTAAGAGATTTATGGCAACTTTTGCAGAACCTGCTGTTAGAGAAACGATGGAAGTTTCTTTAGATGTTAAAGAAGAGATTTTTATTGCTAAGGGAACAAGAACTGTTGAAGAAAACTGGCATGTTTTCTATAAGCCGTATGTGAAGTTAGAAGAAATTACTCTTCCAGATTTAATTGAAGGAGAAGTTGTTAATGTTAAAAAAATCTTTAAAGAAGATAAAGAAACTCAACCTCCGAATAGATTTAATCAGAGTTCTATAATTAAAGAGTTAGAGAAAAGGAATTTAGGAACAAAAGCTACTCGTGCTGATATTTTAGACAGATTATTTCAACGAGGATATGTTGAAGGAGTTAAAATCTTTGTTACAAAATTAGGGATGGAAACTGTTGCGGTTTTAGAAAAATATGCTCCCACTATTGTTGATGAAAATTTAACTGCAGAATTTGAAGCAGATATGGAAAAAATTCGTCAAGGTAAAGAGAAACAAGAAAATGTTTTAGAGAAAGCAAAGAAATTCTTAACTAAATTGTTGGCTGAGTTTAAGAAGAAAGAAAAGATTATTGGTAAAGAGATTTTACAATCTGTAAAATTGCAAAGAGTTGTTAAATCAAAATTACGAATTCTTGGAACTGATCCTAAAACTGGCCTGCAAATCCTAGTTAGAATTGGTAAGTACGGTCCTCTTGTTCAACGTGGAGATAAAGAAAAAGGAGAAGAAGTCCATTTTGCTTCTTTAGGAAATTGCGATATAGATGAGGTTACTTTAGAACAGGCTTTAGAATTATTTAAGTTGCCCAGAAAGCTAGGAAAAACCGATGAGGGTGAAGAAATTGAAGCTAATAATGGACGCTTTGGCCCCTATGTAAAATACGGCCAGAAATATGTTTCAATTAAGGAAAATGATCCGATGACAATAACTCACGAAAAAGCTTTAGAATTAATTGTAGCTAAGAAAAAATTAGATGCAGAGAAAGATATCCACATTTTTAAAGGAGGTATTAAAGTTTTGAACGGACCTTACGGACCTTACATTACCAACGGTAAAAAGAACGCTCCAATTCCTAAAGAAAAAGATCCTAAGAAGTTAACGGAAAAAGAGTGTAAAGAGATTCTTGCTAAAGCACCGGATAAAAGTAAATGGAAGAAGAGGAAGAAAGTTGAGAAGAAAAAGTAATTATTAATGGTTTTATTATTTTTATTCTTTCTTAAAAAGAAAATTTAACACTAACCCGCAATTTTTACAAATAAATTCTTTATGTTTTTTATTAAGAAAATTATTACTACTATTACATTCTGGACAAATATTCTTTTTTATTTTGTTATAATCTATTTCTGATAACCCATAAAAATTAAGAAGAGTTGCATTTAAATATTCTTTATTTATTTGAAAGTCTCTTTTTTTTGCTATGTTTAATAATATTTGAAAAAGTTCTCCAGAAGTATATCCTTTAAATTTTGAAATGCTTTTTAGTGCTTCTATCTCTAATGAATTTGGTAAAGCTAATGAACCACTTAATCTTTGAAGTTCAGCTTGGGCAATTTGACCATGAAGTTTTGTGTCTTTTCTATTTATAGCTCCCATTTAATCAATTATTTATTTTTAGTTACAACATATAATTTCTGGTTCATTTTAAATGAACTAAGACCTGTTTTTTCCCCAAAGAATTTTGGATAATCTGCCTCAGCAAGAAGCATTTGTTCATATGTTGGTGAAGGAATTGGATCTCCAGATTCTATTGTTGTAATTTTATATTTGATATGATCATTCTCTTTTACAATATTTTTCGTAAAATTGTAATATTTCTTCAGTTTTTCTTGGATTAAGTGAATAATGAGTCTCGCCAGTCTTTATGGCTGAAAGTAACCATTCATCCTGTCCTAATTCTTTCAAAGCAAGTTTAGTGATTTTAGCTCCGCGTAGATGTCCAGGTAATCCTCCCAGAATATTTTCTGTATGTGAACCCCCCCATTTTCTCCATTGCACTAGTTTTCTTATAATTCGTGCTTTAATTTCTAAAACCGAAATATCCATAGAATCATAAAAGAAAAAGAATTCATATAAATGTTTCTTACAGTTATGAGACAATGTTGTCTCAAAGTAGAAAGATTTAAATAATAGTTAATATTTTAGTAAAATTATGGAAAGTAAATCTTTATTTGTTGAATTCATGGGAGATTCTCCAATGATGAAAGTCTTAGATTATCTCATCACGGAACGAGAGCTAGATTTCTCTATAACTGATATGGCAGAAAACGCGGGTATTGGAAGAGCAACACTCTATAGGATTTGGGACAGCCTCATCAAAAATGAGATTATATTTCACACCAGAGAGATCGGAAAAGCCAAGTTATTTAGACTAAATGTAGATAACACGAAA
>Ga0208904_1001889_pt1 | contig 13731 bp, 8 predicted proteins | sample AntAceMetag02UKB_FD_184774 | JGI IMG/M metagenome (GOLD analysis project Ga0208904, IMG submission 184774) | Saline lake microbial communities from Ace Lake, Antarctica - Antarctic Ace Lake Metagenome 02UKB (SPAdes) (version 2) | ecosystem: Environmental > Aquatic > Non-marine Saline and Alkaline...
CTGGTCTAAATTTCTCCACAAAAGAAGAAGTCTCCAAAATGGTAACTGATGAAAACGGAAATTTTTATATTCATATACCATTTTTAGCAGAATATCTCGTTGCCATTTATAAATATGGTATTATAGCTGGTGGAGTAATTGCCATTGTCATGTTGGTGATCCAGGGTTTTAGTTTGGTAACATCTGGAGGAAATTCTACAAAAACAAGTGAAGCCAAGAAAAAAATTGGTAACTTAGCGATTGGTTTTCTATTACTAATCGGATCATATTTAATACTTTATATAATAAACCCCCAACTTCTAACTTTAAAAAGTTTAAAGGTGCTTTATGTAAAAGAACTCACAGTAGATGCGGCCATGGAAAATACTGATATGCCAGATGGTGGACCAATCATACAATTTGGAGGGGCAAATATACAATTCAATAACACAGAAATTGATGGACTCAAAAAGAAAAGTGATTATAATTGCTCTCCTCAAGATATTGCTGATGTTGGACATGCTTATGGTCAAGCTGGTATTTGCCTTCGACCAAAAACTTGTGCGTCTACTATTTCTTTTTTATTAAATAGAGCTGGTTGTAAAAAAAAAGATGGCAGTGAATTTACTGGTATTACTTCTTCAAAAGCCTTGGGAGGATTGACAGAACAAGAGATGGGTTGGATAAAAAAAGACATAAGACAAATGAAACCGGATCAACTAAAAAATTTGCCGGTTGGTGTTTTATTTAAACCACTACATCACTCTGGTTTGCACATAGGGAAGGGTAAGATGGTAGAATCATCTTATGGTATAACACCTCTTATTGAATTTTCAAAACCAAAATCACTTTGGAAACAGATAAAAACTAATTTACCAACTTTAACAGGTATAAATAACCGTCCTAATGATTTAGAAAAAATCAAAGCAATAGATAAAGCTACACTTATACCAAATAACAACTGTCCTATACACGCAGAAAATTCTCAAAAATATCCAAAATTATGTGAATATTGCGACGCTATCCCGAAGCTATCCCCCACATTAGGTCCTCAAGGCAACGGCTATATAAATCATTATCTTTTTGAAAGTGGTGTGACAAGAATGGACCAATTTGATTTTCTATATTACAAACCCTAATTAAAATAATTAAAAAAACAAAAACCGCCCCTTTCCTCCTTGCTTTATTTCTAAAACTTTAGAAACAAGGCAAGTTGTGGGCGGTTTTTATACTACCCACAACTCTCGAATGAGCCAGGAGGCTCGATGAGGATGTTGTGGGGGGGGGTGGTGTGAGATAGCACCAACAAAGAAACTACTGAGTGGGGAGGACGGCGACCTGGGAGGTCTCGACCTGGGGGACGAAGACCTTTTTCTTCACGAAACCTCTTTGCGGGTACTTGATCCTGTGATCAGATACCCCCATTCCCTGCGCTCTCTCCGCCGTAGTGAGAAAACCTCCACTACCAGTATCTACGCTCACAGTACGAATGTCTGTCATTTTTACCTTGCTTCCTGACATTTACAACAGCCCTTCACTGACCCCACACATGTGGAATAAGCAAAAAAGCCTTCACCAAAACTTCGTCAAATATTATCATAAAAAAAATCTCCTGTCAAGACCAAAACAAAAGATTATCTCTGTGAGATAATCTTTATTTATATATTTTTAAATAAAAAACCAACAACTTACTCCAAATGAACTCCACTTTCCCACTCTTTTACTTTATCCTTTAAGGCTGGATTTTGTTCAAAATCAGTACCTTTTGCCAAATCGCGAGATAATTTTATAAGATCCATATCTTGCAGAGTTGCCATACGAAACCCTAACGATCCACTCTGATTTTTCCCATACACCTCCCCTGGTCCGCGGGTTTCAAGATCATATTCCGCCACTTTGAAACCATCGGTATTTTTTGAAAAGAAAGCTAATCTCTCAAGTGCTTTGTCATTGTCTGTATCTGTAAAAAGAAAACAATAGGACTGATACACACTTCTCCCCACTCGCCCACGAAACTGATGAAGCTGAGCTAAACCAAATCTCTCTGCGCCCTCTATCATCATTACACTAGCATTAGGAATATCAACTCCAACTTCAATAACAGAGGTGGCAACTAAAATATCCAAATTCCCATTAGAAAAGTCGTTCATAACATCTTCTTTTGTTCGCGATTTTCCGCCCAAGGCGGACCCGCCTCGAGCGGGCATTTTACCATGAAGAAATCCTACTTTTAATTTTGGAAAGATTTCTTTTGATAATTTTTCATATTCACTCATGACAGATTTCTTTTCGCTATCTTCATTTTCTATCAACGGACAAATCACAAACACCTGTCTCCCCTCACCCACCTGCGTTTCAATAAATTTATAAGCTTGGGTGCGTTTGTTTGGTGGAACAAATTTTGTCTCAATTGGTTTTCTGCCTTGTGGTAGTTGATTGATAATAGATAAATCTAAATCACCATAAAGAGTAAGAGCAAACGAACGTGGGATTGGTGTCGCTGTCATAGAGAGAAAATGTGGCATAGTATTTTCATCTCCCGACTTTTCACTAATAGTTTTTCTCTGTTCCACACCGAAGCGATGTTGTTCATCGACAATTACAAGTCCAAGATTTTTAAATTCAACCTTGTCTGACAACAGTGCATGTGTACCAACAACAACATCAACTTCCCCTTCTTTTATCTTTTTTATCACTTCCCTCTTCTGCCCTGCTTTTGTTTTTTCTGCAGATTCAAAACCAGAAATTACAGATTGGGTACGTGTAAAAATACTTATCTTTGCTTTATCACCCAGGAGTTTTACGAACCCATCATAATGTTGCTTTGCCAAAATTTCTGTCGGCGCCATTATCACAGTCTGATTTTTATTCAAAATTGTGTTGTACATGTTAATTGCTGCGACCACAGTCTTACCAGAACCAACATCTCCCTCAAGTAAACGATTCATCGGTTCAGTATTTTCTAAATCTTTTAATATTTCCCAAGTAGATACTTTTTGAGCTTTTGTTAATTCAAATGGTAAATTTCTAACAAATTCCTTAATATCTTTTTCTTGAAATTTTAATGGTATTGCATTTGATCTTTTTAGAGACTGACGAATCATCTCAGAGCGAAGCTGCATGATATAGAGCTCACCAAACTTAAGACGACGCTCTGATTGTTTTAGATCAACTTCGTCAACTGGAAAATGGACCCCACGCACAGCGTCAGCTAGTGGAATTAAATCAGCCTTTTCTAAAATACTCTCTGGCAACCACTCCTCTATCACATCTACTTTATCTATAATTTGTTTGGTCAGAAAACGCAACTGCTTGTGAGAAATACCAGAAGTAAGATGATACATTGGTATAATTCTAGCGGTATGCGTTGTTTCTTTTTCTCCTCTCGCCTTTTGTCCTGTCTCTTTTTCATAATTAGGTGAAGTCATTTGCAAACCCATTTTACCATCACTAATTTTTCCAGATAAATATATTGTGTCCCCTGGTTTTATTATTTTTTTTATAAATGGTTGCCCAAACCAAATAACCTTGAGTCTGCCAGACTCGTCAGTCACAATCGCATCAGTCATATTTGTCTTATTCTTCCACAAACGACGACTTTCAATTATTTCTACTTTGCCACGCACTGTCACCACTTCGCCCACTTCCAAATCATCAATCATCTTACATTTACTATAATCCTCATAACGAAAAGGTAAATAAAAAAACAGATCTTGGACACATCTAATACCAAGCTTTTTTAAAGTTTTATCTAACTTCTTTGCAATATGACTGATTTCTGAAATTGGTGTTTCTAATTTCATAGTTGTATTGTAACAAAAAACCTCCTGTTTGGGGAGGGTTACAGTGCTCTCGCTAGGAATCGAACCTAGATCATCGGTTCCGCAAACCGACATTCTATCCGTTGAACTACGAGAGCATATAAAACGAGAATATTATAGTATAAATATCAAAATAAGTCAAGAATAAAACCATCCTATATAGGATGGTTTCTATTATATAGATTCTGGTTAGTGTATCCTCCAATTTCTCGCAGCCCTATCACTAAGTGGCTCTTCTTCTTTTTCAAAGTCTTCTTCTAAGAATTCTCGCAAGGTATGCTTCACTTCTATAGGGTTGGTATCAAGTAATGGAATCGTAATTCTAGGACGCATAACCCCTTTTGGTTCTAAATATAAGGTCTTTACGTCTGGTGGACTATAGATAATATAAAAATTCTCTAATTCTGAATAAGCAAAAAAACGACTACCCAAAATAATACCTAATTCTGTAATTTGAAATAAAACTTGTGGGGGTGTTTGGTGACTTTGTAAAAACAAAATGATAGATGACAAAATAATAATAAGAGCAAACAAAAAATTACCCGACACCATACCATAAATAACCAACCCCAGACCTAATGTAATCATCAAAAAATACCACAATCTACCACGATCAGAATGTTGTTCATATTCTTGAATTGTCCACTCATGCAAGGTGTCTCCCAAGAGTGTTTGTTCTGTTATTTTTTCAGGCATATGTTTCTAAAAAATAATGGCTAAAATAAGCTAGATATAGTCATTATACCAAAAAAACAAGATAGCCACAAGGAATATTGCCAAAAACCTCTAAATAGTCTATAATATGCCCATATGGAAGCTGGAAATGTAAATTTCATACATAATCAGGGTTTTAAACAAGACGAACCGCCAAGATCAAAACGTTGGCTTTTTTTAATTTTAGTTCTATTTATTCTTTTTACTGCCGGCTGTATTACTAGACAAATCGTAGGAGAATACGAACCACAAGATCCTGGACAATATGACCCCATAACTCTTGAACCAAAAAGCCCAGATGGCTTATTTAAAAAACTCAGCCATTTTGTTTTTTCCAAAGAAAACAATTTAGAAGGTTACAGCAAAGACAGAATCAATTTACTCTTACTTGGTATGGGAGGAATTGGTCATGACGGACCATTTTTAACAGATACTATTATTATCGCCAGTATAAAACCTTCCACTGGTCAAATTGCCATGATCTCTATCCCTCGTGATTTGGGAGTAAAAATTCCTGGTCATGATTGGGGTAAAATTAATAACGCCAATGCTTATGGTGAAGCTAAAAAAAGCGGTACTGGCGGAAAATTGGCCACAGAAGTAATTGAAAAAACTTTTGATATAGATATTCATTATTATGCTCGTGTTGATTTCAAGGCTTTTGAAGAAATTATTGATGAAGTTGGTGGTCTAACTATAAATGTAGATCGCGGTTTTGAAGACCCTATGTACCCAGCTGAAAATTATGAATACCAAACTTTGGATTTTTCTGCTGGAATACAAACTATGTATGGTGAGAGAGCTTTGCAGTTTGTCCGCTCTCGTCATGGTAATAATGGTGAAGGTTCTGACTTTGCCCGCGCTCGTCGCCAACAAAAAGTTTTGTTTGCTTTAAAAGAAAAAATATTATCATTTTCCACATTAATAAACCCTTTAAAAATAAACAACATTAAAAATAGTTTAGAGCGCCATATTACGACAGATATGGATTTTGCCGATATTATGGCTTTTGTAAAATTAATCAAAGAATTGGATACCAGCTCTATTATTACTATGGTATTGGATGATAGTCCAACCAACTTTTTGGACAACGGCTATACAGCTGGTGGGTCTTTTATCCTGACTCCTAAAACTGGCAATTTTGATGACATCAGCAATATGATTGAAAATATCTTTGCAAAAGAAAAAACAAACAATGACACACCAAAACAAGACAAACCACAAATTGACTATTCTTATGCTAATATTGAAATTCAAAATGGCACCTGGTCCGTTGGTATGGCAGCCCGCATGAGAAAAAGATTAGAAGATAAAAATTTTTATATAGAAACCATTGGTAACGCCGAAGAAAAACCAATTGAAACAAGTGGAATATTTAAACTTTCGGACAAGAATGTTAGTGATATTGTCAGTGCTTTGCAAACAGAACTTCACATCCCAGTAAAAGAGTATCCCCCAAAAAACGTGCAAGCAACCAGTACAACTGATATACTAGTCTTAATAGGAAATGACATAACAGAATAATATGCCAAAAAATACCATTGAAAACAAAACTATAGATACACAGAATTTACCAGTCATCGCACTTGTTGGTCGTGTTAATGTTGGCAAATCTACACTCTTTAATAAACTGACAGAAGAAAACAAAGCTATCATCTCAAAAATCCCTGGTACAACTCGCACCAGCAACGAAGGTTTAATTATCTGGCGAGGCAAGTACATAAAATTAATTGATACGGGGGGACTAACTTTTGAAGATGATGTGCCTTTAGAAAAAGAAATATTAGGACAAAGTGAGCGTGCCATGAAAGATGCTGACGTTATTCTTTTCATTACTGATGCCCAGGACGGAATCCTACCCCAAGAACGAGAACTAGCAAAACGCTTACGACGTATTGTAGAAAAACCTGTTCTTTTGGTAGCTAATAAAATTGATAATGCTCGTATAGAAACAAACTTATCAGAACCAGAATGGCCAAAATTAGGCCTAGGGCAACCTTTTTCAATTTCAGCTGCCAATGGTAGAAATGTTGGTGACTTGTTAGACTTAATTTACAAACAACTAAACAAAGGCAAGCGTCGACCTAAAAAAAACGCAGTAAGAGAAAGTGACAAAGCCATAGACATTAGTATCATTGGTAAACCCAATGTTGGTAAATCATCTTTGTTTAATAAATTGATTGGACAAGAAAAAGTTATTGTCAGTGAGATGGCCCATACTACTCGTGAACCTCACGATATTTTAGTAGACTATGAATATAAACTTGGGAAAAAAATAATTAAAAAGAAAATTAATTTTGTAGACACTGCTGGTATCAGACGAAAATCAAAAGTAAAAGGTCAGCTGGAACGCGAAGGTATTTTTAAAAGTATCGAGTCAGCCCAGCATTCCGATATTATTTTATTTGTCATTGATGGTAATGAAATTATTTCTTCTCAGGATATGCAATTGGGAGGACTCTTGGAACGTCATGCCAAAAGTGTAATTATCTTGGTTAATAAATGGGATCTAGCCGAAGATAGAAGCGATACCGATCGTAATGAAGTGCAGAGTCTGGTTTATTCTTATTTCCCTCATCTAAAATTTGCCCCAATTGTATTTGTTAGTGGAAAGACAGGTTATCATGTTCATGATATTTTTCCTCTTATTATAAAAGCGTGGGAAGCCCGTCACATAAAAATTCCTCGTTCTGTTTTGTACAATTTTATAGACGAAGTTCAACAAATACACAAACCGGCTCGTGGTAAAGGAACAAGACATCCAAAACTTTTAGGTATGAAACAAATAAATATCGCTCCGCCAATTTATGAAATTATTGTTAAATACCGCACTTCTCTACATCGCTCTTATATGAACTTCATAGAAAATAAACTTCGTGAAAGATTTAATTTTTTTGCTACCCCGATTGTTATTAAATTGAAAAAATCTAAAAAAGTGTAGATTAAATTTATCCTGAGAAATCCCGACGATAGTCGGGGTGACGTAAGGATCCCTTTCCAAAGCACTATTAGTTGCACTAAATACAGTTTAATTTAATGCAATTTAAGTGGCTTGAAAAGGGATTCCTCACTACGCTCGGAATGACAACGAAATATGAAACTAATAGTAGGCCTAGGTAACCCAGGCAAACAATATAAAAAGACTCGACATAATGTTGGTTTTATCATACTTGATAGTTTGCAAAAAGAACTGAGTGGTTCGGATTGGACACTTAGCAAAAAATTTAATGCTGAAATTTCTGATATTGGACAAGGTGAAGATAAAACAATTTTAGCCAAACCAATGACCTTTATGAATAATTCTGGTCAGGCAGTTGGTCTAATTATGAATTATTACAAAATCAAACCTGATAATTTAGTTGTCGTGCATGATGATAAAGATATAAAACTCGGAGAAATAAAAATGCAGAGCAATAAAAACCACGCTGGTCACAATGGAATCAAATCTATTATAGAACATATTGGTACCAAAAACTTCATGCGTTTGCGTATTGGTGTGGCAAGCGAAAACAAACGAAAAATGTCAGACACTTCCCGCTTTGTACTAGGTAAGTTTGGTTTATTTGAAAAAAAGAAATTGGAAGAAATAACCAAAAAAAGTATAGCGGAAATAAAAAAGTTAGTTTAAATGAAAAAAGAAATCCTGCTCTCATACTTCCCCAAAATAACCACACGACGCTACGGGCAACTGCTAGCGTTTTTTTCTTCTCTGGATAATGCTTGGAAGGCTGGCGTCGAGGATCTCAAAAAAGCTGGTTGGAAAGAAGATGTCATAGATAAATTTTTAGAATGGAAAAAAGAAGTAGATGAAGAAAAAATTGAAAAGATTTTAAAACAAGAAAATATTACCTGTATTTTCAAAGATGATGAAAATTACCCCGAACTTCTGAAAGAAATTTATGATCCTCCTTTTTGTTTATTTATTCGTGGTGAGTTTGAACCAGATGAATTTTCTCTGGCAGTAGTTGGCACAAGAAAATATTCTCCCTATGGTAAACAAGTGACCCAAGAATTGGTTTATGATCTTGCCAACCAAAATATAACAATTGTTAGTGGACTAGCTCTTGGTATTGATGCTATAGCTCACGAAGCAGTCCTCAAAGCTGGTGGCAAGACTATTGCTGTACTTGGTAGTGGAATAAACAAGAATCATGTCTACCCCTTTCAAAACAAAGACCTTGGTGAGAGGATAATCGCTGCCGGAGGTGCCCTCATTTCCGAATACCCACCAGGTACGGTTCCCTCTAGGTACACTTTCCCAAAGAGAAACAGAATAATAGCTGGCATGACACTGGGTACACTTGTAGTGGAAGCCCCTGAATCTTCTGGTGCACTTATCACATCTCAATGCGCACTTGATAATGGTCGTGAAGTTTTTGCCATCCCTCAAAATATAAACGCAACTAACTCAGCTGGACCTAATGAATTAATCAAAAATGGTGCCCACCCTGCTCACAAAGCTAGTGACATTTTGGACACACTAAATCTACAAGACGTAAAAAAATATATTAGTAGCAAAGAAATCATTCCTGACTCCCCCACCGAAGCCAAGATTTTAGAAAATTTAACCCGTGAACCTGTTCACGTAGATGAGCTAGCCAAAAAATGCAAACTGGCTAGTGCTGAACTAAACAGTAATTTGACACTAATGGAAATGAAAGGTAAAATACGAAACCTCGGAGGTATGAACTACGTTTTAAGCAGATAATCCTATGTCGCAGGTAATAGAACTCAAATTATACAAATCAAACAAATTTACACAAATATATAATTTGCGAAAATTTGTAATAATTTGTTAGATTTGTGTTCTATAAAACTTTTTAAAATAACTAACTTATAAAATATATATGAGCCAACATTATAAACTAACCCTCCTCACTGCTATTTTCGTTGGTGGACTACTTGCCTCCAATACCCTGGGTAGTAAAGTTACTACTTTATTTGGTATTGCCGTGTCTGTTGGTATTTTTGCCTATCCTTTGACATTTATGATGACTGATGCAATAGCTGAAGTCTATGGCAAGAAAAAAGCCAAACAAGTTGTTTGGGCAGCATTAATTGCTCAAGTCCTAGTTCTTATTCTAACTTTTATTTCTATAAAGCTACCTCCAGCCGGACGCTACCACCTAAACGAACAGTATGTATTGGTTTTTAGTGGAAGCCTGCGCATGATTATTGCTAGTCTAATTGCTTTTACAGTTTCACAGACTTACGATATCTGGGCTTTTGAATGGTTTAAAAAGAAAACAAAAGGTAAAATGCTTTGGTTACGTAATAATCTATCTACCATGAGTAGCCAAGCAATTGATACTCTACTTTTCATGTTTATCGCTTTTTATGGTATCAATGATAAATTTACCGTGAGTTTTATCCTCCAACTTTGTCTAAGTTATTGGTTATTCAAGATCCTGTTTGCTCTACTTGATACCCCATTTGTTTATTTATTAGTGAAATGGTTACGCCAGCCTGGTAAAACAGAAGATGTACCCGATGCACTACCCTTGCAAAATTAAATAATATCATGACTTTTGATGAAGCCTACGACTGGCTACTATCACTTTCGAATTTTCCTCGTAAAGAATATATGTCTGACCCCAGACATTGTTCTTGGTATTTAAAAAGATTACAATTTTTCTTAGATATTCTAGGAAATCCAGAGCGTAAAATCCCGCATTATATTCATGTCACCGGTACCAGCGGAAAAGGTTCCGTCACTGCCATGCTACACTCTATACTACATGAATCTGGTAAAAAGGTTGGTTCAACTTATTCTCCTCACCCCACAACAATACTTGAAAGATGGAAGGTTGGAAATAAAAACATGAGTAAAAAAGAATTTGTTGAAATTGTTGAATTTATAAAACCAAAACTTGATGAGTATATCAAAACCACCCCTTATGACATGCTATCTTTTTTTGAACTAACAGAAGTAATTGGTTTTGTCTATTTTGCAAAAAAGAAAATTGACTGGGCAATTCTAGAAGTAGCTTGTGGTGGACGCTATGATGCTAGTAATATTATTCCTTACAAGGATGTAGCTATTATAACGAATATTGATTTGGATCATGTTGGGGTAATTGGAAACAACAAAGAAGAAATTGCTTATGAAAAAGCAGGGATTATAAAACCTGGTTGTGCTGTATTCACACAAGAAAAAAATAAAAAAATACTTGAAATTATTGAAAGTGAATGTAGAAAGAATAAAACAAGTCTAAATAAAATCAATAAAAAAATTAATTACAAATTAAATGTCTTAGGAGAACATCAAGAAAAAAACGCTGCTTTGTGTACAGAGGTAGCCCAACATTTAAATATTGCTGATAACAAAATTAAAGCAGGTTTACTAAAAGTTAGTCTACCTATCCGCATGGAAATAATTTCTAAAAAACCTCTAATAATTCTAGATGGTGCCCATAACCCAGATAAGGTAAAATCTACTGTAAACACAGTTAAAAAATTAAAAACTAACAAACCTATAAATTTAGTAGTTGGTTTCTCAGAAAATAAGGACACAACTAAAATGATCAAACAACTAGCTACTCTAAAACCCAAATCTATTGCCTGTACTCGCTATACAAATAACCCATTTCGTAAGGTAGCTGACCCGGCTGAGATAGCTAAAAAATTCAAAAAAATACTCCCCAAAACTAAGATTGAAATCTTTCTAGACCCTACAGATGCACTGGACTGGAGCAAAAAGCAAAAAAACGGTATAATAGTAACCGGATCAATCTTCTTGTCAGGGCAATTACGTGAAACCTTGACCCGCGCATAATGTTCACTCCGGCTCGTTCCACTTCGCCGAGAGGAACATCTGCGGGGCGAGACTGTGATATAATGAGACAAGAGTTAATCCAAAAACCTCTCATTTAACACTCTTTTTCTCCAAAACCTTGACAAAGTAGGTTTTTTACTATATCATTATTACACCTTAATTATTGCCGTAAAAATAGCAATATCATGTCAAAATTAATCATTGTAGAGTCTCCTACAAAAGCCAAGACAATTTCAAAATTTTTAGGAAAGGAATTCCAAGTAGAATCCTCTTTTGGTCATCTGCGAGATTTACCGAAAAGTAAGATGGGGATTGATATTGAGGGTGGTACTTTTGAGCCAGATTATGTCATACCAAAAGACAAGGCTGCTCAAGTAAAAAAACTACAAACCCTAGCCAAAAAAGCTGATGAAATTATATTTGCTACTGATGAAGATCGCGAAGGTGAGGCCATCTCTTGGCATTTGGCCCAGATTTTTGGTGTTGATCCTGCAAAGGGTAAAAGAATTGCTTTTCATGAAATTACTAAGCACGCTGTAGAAGAAGCCCTAGAACATCCTAGAACTATTGACCAGAAATTGGTTGATGCTCAACAAGCTAGACGTGTGCTAGATAGATTGGTTGGTTATGAACTTTCACCATTCCTCTGGAAAAAAGTTGCTCGTGGGCTGTCTGCTGGACGTGTTCAGTCTGTGGCCGTTAGATTGACAGTAGACAGAGAGCGTGAAATTGAAGCTTTTGTTTCAGACGAATATTGGACACTAGAAGCTTTGTTTGATCACAAACATGAATTTATTGGCAAACTTCATTCTATTGGTGGCAAGAAAATTCAAAAACTTGATATCAAAGAAAAGGAACGAATGGACGCGATTTTGTCTGATCTAGAAAAAGCAAAGTATACAATCGACAGTATCAAAAAAACTGAAGCTAAACGTAATCCCCCACCAGCTTTTATTACTTCTGGATTACAACAGCATTCAAATAATAAACTTGGTTATTCTGCCAAACAAACAATGCGCCTAGCCCAACAACTCTATGAGGGTGTAGTAATCGGTAGCGAAGGACAGGTTGGTTTGATTACTTATATGCGTACTGACTCTACAAACCTATCAGAAAAATTTGTCAAAGAAACAAATGATTTTGTTAAAAAAGAATTTGGCGATGAGTATAGTCTAAAAAAACCTAGACTTTACAAAACCAAATCAAAAAATGCTCAGGAAGCTCATGAAGCTATCCGCCCAACTGACCCTACAAAGACTCCTGATTCTGTTGAATCATACCTAACACCCCAACAACACAAACTGTACAAACTAATCTGGAGCAGAGCTGTGGCCACTCAGATGGCAGAAGCCAGACTAAACAGAACCGCTATCAGTATTACTGCTGATAAATACATGTTTAGAACCAGTGGTCAAACTATGGTTTTTCCTGGCTGGCTAAAACTATACCCAGAAAGCATAAAGGAAGACATGCTACCAGAATTAAAAGAAGGTGAAAATATTGACTGCAAAGAATTGAAACCAGAACAGCATTTTACTGAACCACCAACTAGATATTCTGATGCTACCCTGGTAAAAGCTATGGAAGAACACGGTATTGGTCGTCCTTCTACTTATGCCCCAACTATTGGCACAATCGAAGCTAGAGGCTACGTAGAGCGCGATGACAACAAACGTCTACAACCAATGGACATTGCCATGATTGTAACTGATTTATTGGTAGAACACTTTCCTCAAGTTGTTGATTTTGCTTTTACCGCCCAGATGGAAGATAACTTGGATCAAATTGCCAATGGTACAGAAGACTGGAAACCGATCATCTCAACTTTTTACCACCCCTTCCACGAAAACTTGGAAAAGAAAACAGAAGAACTAACAAAGGAAGAAACTGTTGGTATGAGAGAAGTTGGAACTGATCCTGTATCTGGAAAACCAATTTATGCTCGTGTTGGTCGTTTTGGACCATTTGTCCAAAAAGGCTCAAAAGATGATGAGGAAAAACCAAAATTTGCTTCTCTAAAAAAAGGACAATCCATCCAAACTATTACTCTGGAAGAATCTTTGGAACTGTTTAAGTTGCCAGCAATTTTAGGTAAAGATGAAGATGGGCATGATGTCATTGCAAACATTGGTCGTTATGGACCTTACATTCAGATAGAGAAAAAATATTATTCTATCAAAGAAAAAGATCCATACAATATTACTTTTGAAGAAGCTATGGAAATTGTAAAAGAAGGTAAAGAAAAAGAAGCCAATAAAATTATTAAAGAATTCCCAGATTCTACTATCCAGGTTTTGAATGGTCGCTATGGACCCTATATTACCAATGGAGAAAAGAATGCCAAAATTCCAAAAGACAAAGAACCAGCTGACCTAACTTTTAAAGAATGCGATGAACTCATAAAGAATGCACCTGAAAAAAAGAAAAGATACACTAAAAAGA
>Ga0208904_1001890_pt1 | contig 13727 bp, 14 predicted proteins | sample AntAceMetag02UKB_FD_184774 | JGI IMG/M metagenome (GOLD analysis project Ga0208904, IMG submission 184774) | Saline lake microbial communities from Ace Lake, Antarctica - Antarctic Ace Lake Metagenome 02UKB (SPAdes) (version 2) | ecosystem: Environmental > Aquatic > Non-marine Saline and...
GATGATTAGTAGAGAGCTAATCAAATAGTGAGAATATTTATTAGCGCAGGGGGTAGACAGAACTTCATTACACATGTAGTACAGAAATATTAAGCATTACTACTTGAATCTCAAACCTTGGAGAAAATATGTGCTCGCCTGAATTGGTCTCAAAAGAACAAGAGACATACCTGAAAGAGGTCAGGAAGCTCAAAAGAGAAGTGAAAAAAGATCCAGCAAAAGGCATGGCACTTCTCGTCAAAGCAGGGATATATACAAAAGGCGGAAATCCCAAAAAACAATTCAAATAATCCTTGTACACCTACCAACCATCATTCGTGCTCGGGTTTTATGGATGCGACGAAGAAGTAGGCGAAAGCATCTTGTCCGGGAACGAAGACCTCATCTTTAGAGATAACGATTACGACTGGCTCGGGAACGGAGCGTATTTCTGGGAACAAAACCCAAAGCGTGCTCTGGAGTTTGCCTGCGAAATCAAAAAGTATAAAAGGAAAGATAAGAAGCCAATCAAAACCCCTTTTGTTATCGGGGCTATAATCAATCTCGGAAAATGCCTGAACCTAATGGAAAGCGATTCCTTAAAAGAAGTCAAGGAAGCGTATGATATCTTATGTACAATTCAGGAGACGATCCCAGAGAACAAACGACTTGGGAAAAGCCAATCAAAGGATCTTATATACAGATATCGGGATTGTGCTGTCATGAAGGTGCTTCACGCTCTAAGAGACGCAAAGGAAAAACCAAAATACGACACTGTTCGTGCAGCGTTTATTGAAGGAGATCCGCTTTATGAGGGGGCTGGATTTAATGAGAAAAATCACATTCAAATCTGCGTAGTTCAGCCAACTTGCATAAAGGGGTTTTTCCGTCTTCCAAAGTGGAATTCATCTGGAATCTAATCTGCCATTCAGATCAGTAATCCCGAATCACCCAAATCCGAATTCCCAGCCCCTTCCCTTCATTCAGTCTTTCCAGCCTCTTCAGATATTTCTCATCCTTGAATGACCTTAGAATCAGCACGACTCCCGGTTTCTTACCTGTCATCATTGAATAAAAAAGCGATTAACCCACAGCTTCCACCCATTTCTTGCCGAAATCGTGTTCCGCCGCGTAATCATCCATTATGCAATGTATTCCTCTAATAAATCTAGCTTGTGACCTTCAGCCTAATAGACTGGTGCTCGCAGTAAACAGAATTATTTCTGCTGTTAATATAGTGTAAATGGGAACGACATCCTGCTTGTAACCATTTAGTATAATTATGCAATCTGTCCCAGGTGAGGTGCCGATCAGTTGGGTTCTATGACCCTCAGCCTAGCAAGTTGATGGTCATAGATTCGAGTCTTGTTTATCGCCTTGGCCCTCTCATCAAAGCTATTCCATCACTTTCATGAAATACTCTAATTCCCAAATGTACATTTCGATACAACAAATCGCTCCGTCTCAGTAGCCATTTTATCAATTGCTTTGCGAATTATTTTTGATGGTCGACCGAGATAAAATCTGGCCATTTCACTGGTCGTATGTCCCATCAGTTGTTGAATTGTGAACGGATGGACTTCAGCATGTTCTGCTAGTGACACGAAAAAGGCTCTGATTGAATGACCCGAATCGGCCTTGGAGTTAAGGCCCAGTTCTTTGCGGTATCTGAGGAACGCTTTCGAGATCGCATGAGGATCTTTATAGGTGGGTTCACCCTTCCCGTTGTCCAAAACAAAAGTTTCATTTTGAGCATTCTCTCGCTCTTTCTTCAGGTATTTTAAGGCAAAAGGAAGGATTAAGCGTATTGATTTCCTTTTATTAATTAAAAAACCATATTTTAATTTGGACCGAAGAGTGATGATGCCAGCTTCGAAATCAATTTGATTCCACTCCAAAAACGCAGCTTCACCACGACGGAAACCGGTCCCCAATGCTAATATTAAGAATCTTTGATGTAGTTGCACGTATCTTCGTTGCTGCCTGTTGGTCGTTCTTTTATGCAGGGTGTTCGTTTTCTGTGAAGTCATCGTTAACCGACTTGAAAGGTGGTTTATAAGACATGCCATTTCATCTTCGCTATACAGTTCAGGTAATTTATTAACCACATCGAGAAGTTCAATCTTTGGGGCATCAACCAGATATTGCTGCCCTTGGGGATCTTTGTTTTCTTTAGCCCAATTAATAAATCGCCTGATCTGTTTGATATGAATATTGCGATATGCGTGGGTTGTCGTGGACGGTTCATTATCTGGGTTATTCTGGTATTTGATATTTGTTTTGAGATGCTCTTTAAAAATATTGATATGGGTTGATGATATATCCCTAAGAGTATGGTTCCCGTTCGCGGATAGGTATCGTTTCACGGCGGGTCGATAAAACTTATCTACAGTCTTGGGGTCTCGGTTGGTCCTAGAGTCCAGAAGCCAGTGTTCCATTGCCTTATTGATGTCAATCATTTGTCTGTTAGCACGTTCGGTCTCAATATCTTTTCTATCATGCTTTTTTTCAGCTTCGGTAGCTTTTTTTGCATATATCTTCTCCAGTTGCCGGCGGAGTTCATCAGCTTTTTTACCTGCGGGTTCGATCATTAAATAACTGCCATCAGGTTGGTTTTCAAACACTGCACCTGTGTTTTTAAAACTTGCGAGTGTCAATCTGTATCTTTTTCCTTTGTAGTAATGTGTGCCTTTAAATACTTTTCTTCTCTTATCTGGAACTATTTGCGCTTTCGCTTTTTCCCCAGTGAATCTTTCCATATTTTTATTAAAGTATTGGATAGCAATCTATTTTGCGTCGGCCAACTCGATAAAACGTCGATCACTATCAGATTTAATCAGATATGAGTGATGGAGTATGTGCATTCGGGCTACCTCACTCATTGTGAATGGTACCAGGTTAAACATCAGGCTCTGTCTCAATTATGATTTTCCAATAATTTCCCAGTCAATTAGGCTGATACATAAATCATTAGAGGGATTTCTGCCTCTTTCCGGTGGGGGCACTTGGGATTTTGCCTTGATACGGGCTATCATTGAAGAAGTTCAAAGCACGCTGGAACGTTTTGTATTTTCTCTTTTTGTCAGGACTCACAGCTAGAAATAATCCGTTATCCAGCTCCATTACCCCAACAAAACCATTTTCTTCCCGAGTATATCTCGCTCTCCATTTCTGAACAACTTTAGTCTTTTCACTTACCCTTCTTTGAATCCGGGCTTCATCTGTAGTTTCTGCCTTATTTAATCTCCAGTTGAGAGCAATTATTCTGCAACAGAAGAGATTTGCCAGTTGAATGAGAATTCGAAGCAACCATAATGCTGCTAGCTCCACTTGAATCAGAGTTGAATCAACGGTTTTTTTGTTTTTCAGGTGGTTTTTAATTTCTCGAAATGATTCTCGCTCTGCCTTAACTGAAAGAACCGTGTTCACTTTCTGGTTTTGTGCATGGAATAGCTTTGCTTGACCGTTCAGCACCTTTCGTTCTTCCAAAAGTACATTAAACAGCTCACTTTGATTGTCTGATTGGTTCCAGTCTTCAATAAGCGGTTTGCCCACGTTCATCCCTGCCGCGAATATGGTCATAGCGTAAATAAATGAGATGATCACCAGTAGTGAAAACCTTTGGCTTCTCTTCTCTTCGCCTGACGGCAGAACCATTACCAGCGTTAACTGGAAAGCTTCCGATAGAATTGCTGTAAACGTGCCCATAGCTCCAGACAATCCTGCTAAAATGTATAGTTTTTGGTAATAACCGGCGGATTCGAGGACGATATAGCTTGAAGCTGTTAAACACAGGCCCACAAGAAGTCCAGTAACAATATGCTTTTTCATGTTTTCCGTTTTCTCTTTTGGTTTAGTTGGTAGCTTTGTTATTTCCCGTTAAGTGATAGAAAAAATTATCCCAAAAAGGAGGTATATACGGTTAAAACTGATCATGAGTGTTAACCCTCATCCTCTTCCCGGTTTAACGCTTCTAGCTCGATCTCTCTTTGCTCAAGCTCTTTTTTCCGTTCGGCTTCTACTGCTGCTTTCTTCTTAGCAATTGCTTCATCTTCAAGCATTTCATCGTAAGAATCCATCAGATCGATCATGCTGACATCTTCGTCACCGCCCTTGGCGATTGCTGCTAGTTCCGCTTTGGCTTGTAGCTGGATTGCCGGAGGGACAGCCAATCCGCGCATTGCTAACTTTATCGACATGTCATTGGCTGTGATTTCCTGCAACTGAAACCGGCCCCATAATTTAATTACTTCTTCATCACCGCCCTCGATTGAGTTGAAAACTGAATCATCGAAGTACCCGCCGATTTTCAAGGCAGAAACCAGGGCAGATTGGTTATCTGATGGTTCAAACTTGAATTCCTTTCTGGTTTCTGTCATCCCCTCGAACATTGTTTCACTTGATTTTGATGTGATACTCTTGATTGCCAAATCAGCGCCGCCTTCAAAGTCGATATCAGCCCTGATTGTGATCTCCCCATTATTCAGTTCGATTATATCACTGGGTCTGGAAAGACCAATCTCAATTAAACGAGTCAACAGAGCTTGGCCAGGAATACCTATTATCTTCCGCAGTTCTTTCTTGCAATAGGCCAAGGTTTCCTGGTAGTTTTGACTTCGTGTCGCTTCGTAAAATGCGTTCGACAAGTTTTTCGCCATATACCCCGCATCTTTCGCCATCTGTGCATGGGTTTTCCCCTCGGTCGAGAGCTCTTGCTCCAGTAGCTTTTGCATACGCGCGGGGAGGTTCCTGTTTTTTCCGGTAACTTTTGTGACATCAACTGTAGCGGGGTCCTGCAATTTTACACGCTTTGACCTTTTTATTTTGGTATTGTCCCCAATTTTACCGTCTGCTCTTAACCGTTCGAAACCCTTTCTGACGCGGTCATAATTTAGCTTTCTTTTTCTACAAAAAATCGATAGTTTCCCGCCGACCTTCTGAAATTTTTTCCACAGTTTCAGATAGTACTTTGGTGTGTTCATTTCATTTTTATTTATGGGTCCCATCTAATGCCTGAATTTGAGGTTAGGGTCTCTAGCCAAAAAAAATGTTTTTTACTAAAAAGAAGAGAGGGGGGTGTGATTGTGATCGCACCCTTGGTTCCCCCTTTGTTTAGTCTTGGTTAAAAACCTAGTTGAATACATAGTTAGCAGGGAATTTTTGGAATAGCATTTGGAATCATTTTAATTGCACTGTCCCCTTCAGTTAAACTACCAAATGGGGAATTTTTGGAATTCTTTTTCATTGTTTAATCATCTTTGAATGCAGCACTTTCCGATTTGATGCTGAGTTTACTTATGTCTCCTACTTATTCTGAGAAGGAAAAGGATCCGCTTGGCTAAATATTTGCCGGCAGTAATCTTCTTTCGATTTCACTATTTAAGTAGTCTCTGCCATAATGAGAGGGTGGCTTTAAATAAACCCACCAGCCTTTAAAATTTTCTGAATCAATCGGCTGAATCAAGCATCTTTTTTCAAGATCTTTTAAAGCCGTGTAAACAGACGATAGGCTAATTCCAGAATACTCAGCTAGAACGTCCTTCTCCGCTTCGCAAAATTCGTATTGCCGTTTATTGAACGTTTGGTCATTTATCTCATGACGGACAGGTGGGACCACGGAATCTAGGCATGATGCAGCATACATTTCAAAATCAAAGTAACTAAAATATCGCATCACTGGGTATAGCGCTTTCGCGGTTGGAGTTAAACATCGCCAATTACCACCTTCAATAAGAATGTTATGAAAATGAAATACCCTACCTTTTTCAAATGGAGGCTCTGTGAATATATATTTGGTTGATCGTCTCCCCCTTCTTGTCACGTATGAATACGACTCCATTCCAGGAAAATTAACCAGCCCTCTAATTCCTTCCCTGATAGTTTTTAAGTCTCTACCTGACGTTATCGAAATAGTCTCTTGGCTAGGAAATGAAACCCCTGACTTTCTATTCCTGTGATATGCTATTGAAGGATAAACAGACTTTGAAGAATGCTTCAACAACGCCCAATTTTTGTTTTCAATCGACTTTTTATCAAACCGAAAATACTTTTTGTAAAAATGATCAAAGTCAGAACCATTTAATTCTTTGAATAATAGCATTTAAAACCCCATATAATGAAGCCCTGACAGGTGAAGCCATAGGGGTATGACCTCATTTTACAGCGGACCCTAACCCGCCGCCTGTCAGAACTCAATGTAAATTATTGTTCTGTATCCTTGTATTAATGACCATCACCTTTCAAAACACTCACCGCTTGCCTCTCAGTCTCGAAAGATGCTGGCTTCTGACCCTCTGTATTCGTATGGAACTGTCGATTTTTTCAGGATCTACGGCGTCCAATCCCGATCTTTGCATCGTTTTCACCGTTTTAGAGTGATTGATGTTTTGACAATTCTGATAATGCCTTCAGGTCTCCTTTTGAATAAGGTTGTTGGGCACAATTTCTTCAAAAAATACCCACTCAGGGTGTTCTTTTCGTAATACTCCAATTGCTGTTCTAGTTTCCTTTGAGGTTCCATCACTAGCTCCCAAAAGCGCACTCAATGGGAGTATTGGTTCACCCGCTTCATTCATAGAGCACAAATGTCCGTAGTATTCTTTGAACGTACCCACACTCGCAAGGACTTCCGATAACGAAATTAACCCCTCAGCCTTTTTCTCCGGGGACATATCGATTTCTGGATCCATTGTGCTCAGCATTTCGAAAATCTCTTTATCTGTGTTTAAAGCACACATCCATTTGAGACTATCTGCTATTTTATCAATTTCTTTGGATAAGATCATACAACTGATCAAAAATATTTCCTCTTCATGGCTTTGCCACCATCTTTCTGGTACGATATCCATGTCTTCCTCCAGGGAAGGTTGATATTCATAAAAATGATTGATTTAATAGCCCCAATCAAAAAAGGCTGCCTTGAAAACAAATCCAAGGACTATACAGTTGCAACTTGTAGTCAGAAGAAGGAGTGTTATTGCATTGTGGTGACCCGGATTATTAATGATTTGCATTTTCCAAAACACTTGCCACCTGTTTCTCCGTCATCCAAGCGGCAACATCACTGAGCCGCCACCCTACACAATTTTTGGATAGTTTGATCTGTTTAGGAAAGTCTCCATCAGAGATCATTCGGTATATTGTTGCTCTGCTGACCGGAACCAGTTTTCTGACATCTGGCAATCTCAAGAACCTATCTCCAGCTTCTATTATGAGATCTTTCATTCAACGCCATCACGGATAAATTCAGAACATGTCATCTTCATTTCCGATCGTAAATTTTCTATTTGATTTATCAATTCAGTTGAGAGTGTTACGGTTCGATCCTGTATTTTGCTTTTGGCTTGATTTCTTGAATTCATAAGTATATTATAAGCAATACATTGATAAAAAATTAGTTCGTATAATCCCAAGCTAACTTTTAAGCTTATAGAGGTCAAGTGAAAAGGTTAGTTTTATTTTGATAGGATTTTGGTGACATGGAAAATAAATCATCAGATGGCGTTAGGAAGAGTGTAGGTGGAATGGAGGGCAATATTTCTGCTAGAATGAGATTAATAAGAGAAGAGTTGGGGTTAACTCAATCTGAATTTTCGGAAAAAATAAAAATTCACACACAATCATTAAGCAAAATTGAACGAGGAGCTGTAAAAGCAAGTGAAAGTGTTATAAGTAAAATACTTATATCGTTTCCGGAAGTAAGTAAATCTTTTATCATTGATGGAACAGGTTCCCCACTAAAAAGTATTAAAAGTTCAAAAAGTCATTCCGATGATGGATTCTACAGTATTCCAAGGTTTGAAGTGGAGATGGCTGAAAGATACGGCGAAAAGATGCATAAAGAGAAGACCTTAAAAAGCGTAGCTTTCAGAAAAGAATGGATCGACAGATTAACTGGAAATCCTGAAAGATTGGTGCTATTTGAGGTTGTTAATGATTTTATGGAGCCAATACTGAAAGAGCATGATCTTATTTTGATAGATAGATCACAGCAAAGATTAATTGAGGGTAAATTATTTTTTGTAAGAATTGATGACCAGTATTCTGCAAGAGTTGTGGAGGTGTGCCAGGTTTTTTCGAAATCGGAAGACGGGACTGAGTCCCAAGAGGCGATAAGAACCCAAATAGTTTTAAGATACGAGGACAACAGGAGTGAGGATACTCCCATAGATATCCGTTACCACGAACCGGGGAGTAAAATTGGCCCAACAATAGAAGGCCCCATGGTGAAATCTGAAGTTATTGGGAAAATTATCTGGCTTGGAAGGGAAGTGTGATAGTTTTTCAAGTTGGTCATGCCATAACGGAGAAAACTTGTTGTTTCACGGAGGTTGAGCCTAATGAGGGGCTTTTGTTGATATAGAATTCAAACTTCTTTAGGTTCTAAATGACTAAGGCCGAGGTTGGTACGGGTCTGCGAAATCAAATCCATGGTGAAAATCGCCATATTGGCCTGTTGGCAATCGAGAGTATCAATGAAATCCCAAGAATCATTACTAGCAACAGTTTGGCGATATGCCTGGAGTTCGTGATGCTTAAGTTTTAGGATAGAGGAGATGAAGAATCGACTGATGACTGGGAGAGGTTATTGATCTACTTTTTGGTAACCTTGAGAGATTTGCAAATGAGTCCTGGGTGAGTCCTGTTTTGTGGTAATTCCCGAATTCTTCGAGAGAGGAATTCATAACTCACTGAAAAGGTTGGTAGCGATGCCCAGGATCGAACTGGGGACCTTACGATTATGAGTCGTACGCTCTAACCAGCTGAGCTACATCGCCAACCTTTAATCACCAATAATAGGGAAAAACGTTCTTATTTGTCAACCATAAAACCTGGTAAATTCTGTATATGATTGATATTGTGCCGCTCGATCAATAACTATCCAATTGTATGGGGATGATGGATTTTCAACTGCATCTGGTGTAGGCTGAATTTATAACATTCTCTCTTACAGGAATATTATTCTATGGGCGACAAAAATATTATCGCTATTGCGGACCCTCACCTGGGAGTTACACTTGGTGATGTAGAAGAAATGATCCGGCTTATTGAAACTCTTGATCCGGTTGACAACGATTTGCTTTTTCTGGGTGACCTCTTTCATATTTGGGCAGGCCCGGAGAAGTATCATACACCGTGGGTTGAATCAATGCTGGCTGTTCTGAAAGGCTTTCGGGAAAGCGGTGGCAAGGTGTATCTGGTTGTTGGAAACAGGGATGTTTTTCTCTCCGGGCATCCTGGAAACAAGCGCCTCAAGAATCTCCCCTTTGACAATATTTTCCCCGATTTTGGAATGATAAGCCTTGGCGGACAACAGGTCATGGCGGTGCATGGCGATACCATTAATACGTTGGATACCCGCTATCTGAGATGGCGCAGAACCATCCGGCATCCGCTGTTTGAGAAATTTTTCGATCTGATGCCAGCGGTATGGGTCAAGAAGATTATGTTTCGTCTAGAGGCAGATCTGAAACAGACCAATCTGGATTATCGCAAATCCTTTCCTGTTGCAGAATGGGACCGTTTTGTCGATCAGGTCTCTGCCGACCATGCTCCGGGTTTATTATTATGTGGCCATTTTCACCCCAAAGATATGATCATTAAAAAAGCAGGCGATATGACAGCCATAGTCATTCCGGACTGGTTTAAAACGGGGGATTGCCTGAGGGTGACGGGAGATCTTTCTTATGAGTTGTGTCAGTTCAGGACCCGGTAGCCAGTGTGGGTCCATCGTCAGTGAAAACACCGTCGATACCCATTTCAGTCAGACCTCGGAAGACCTCTTGTTCATTGACCGTAAAGGAGAATACCTTGAAGTTGGCAGCGTGCATGAGTTCCACCTGAGCAGTGGTCAGAATCTCGTGCCAGGCGTGCCACGAATAGACCCCCAGATTTTTGAGTATCTTGACGGTCGATTCATCTGCGGGTTTATTTGAAATCACGCCCAGCGCCAGAGCCGGGTCCAGGGCAGCGATTCGCTCCAAAAATCGTGTTTCAAAGCTGGAGATGATGACGGAGTCGACCAGATTCATTTTCCGGACCAGAGCGATGACCTGGTTCTCGATTGCGTCCGCCGGGGCGGCCTCTTCATAAGCGCTGGACTTGATCTCGATATTAACCACTGCCCGCTGTTTCACTTTTTCCAGCACCTCAGTTAAAGCAGGAACTTTTTCCCCAGCAAATTTATTGTCAAACCAGCTACCGGCATCAAGATTTTGCAGCTCGCTGATCGAATAATCACTCACAGTGCCTTTCCCGTTGGATGTTCGGTCCAGGGTGTCATCATGGATCACGACCATGACGCGGTCCCGGCTCAGCGTAATATCTAATTCGATCATCCCGGCGCCTGAACTCAGAGCGGCTTCGAAAGCTGCCAGGGTGTTCTCAGGATATCTGGCTTTGTAACCTCTGTGGGCAATGAGAACGGGGAAGTTTAAGCTTGAGAGTGTTGTCATTTTGGCGGTTCCGTGCTGATTGAATGATTAAGGCGTCAGTCTCTGGACTTTATTATTGACCAATCGATAAATGTAGATATAGTTTTTGAATTTGTTCGTTTCCCCCGCCTTAAAATAATAGGTCCTCAACCGGTAATAAAAGAGACGGTTATATTTGTGAGTGAAGGTCTGCATCTCCTCCAGAAGCGGAATGGCATCTTTGTGGTTATCTGTTAGACCGAGGTAGTCCGTATAAGTCTGGACCAGATCCGGATTGTGAGGCCATCGTTTCAATCCTTCGGCCAGAGTTTTCAGTGCACCATTTGTGTCTCCCTTTTGAGTCATGGATTCGGCCAGTAACAGGTGAACTTTACCACCGCCAAGTTTGTCCACTAGGAAGGGTGTCAGCAGGGACTCGATTTCCTCACTCTTTTTGGTTTGCATCAGTAGACGGGCCTGGGTTAGAGCGATTTCCAGGTTTTGCGGATAAAAGGCGCTGATTTGCTGCAGTCGGGTTTCAGCGGAATGATACCGATTCTGCCGAATCTCCAGGTCCGCCAGTTGGGTCTCTACTCTGACGGAATACTGTTTTTTCTGTGCGTTGAGAAAAAGCAGTTTCGCCTGATGAAAATTCCCTTTTTCCTTTGCAATGACCCCTTTTAAAAAGATTACTTCAGGGTGATCGTTATTGAGAGAGTATTGTTTCAGAAGTTGCTCCGCTTCAAACCAGTTGCCCACTTCGACGAGGCCGTTCAGATACTTGAGTTTAATTTCAAGATTAGCAGGTGCAAGCTGCAGCGCTTTTCTCAAAGCCCATTGGGAGCCCTCGGTATCGTCCTGCTCATGGTGAATTTCAGAAAGAGTCGCGTACGCTGCTGCAAAATCGGGTTCGATTTCAAGGCATTTCTGAATCGTGCGCTCGGCACGGATGATGTTGCCCTGTTTAAGCTCCCATTGAGCGGAAAGAAGAAATAACGCTTCTGAGTCGGGATACTTTTTGAGGGCAGTGTTTATTTTGGTTTCTGTTGCGGGTGTTGGAACGGTATTGAGTTCGATTTTTAATCCCAATACCAGAGATGCCAGATCGGGTTGCTGCTGCTGCGAGAGTAGTCGGAGGGCCTGGTCAAAACGACCGGAACGGTATTCAATTTGAGCCAGAGCCAGTAGAATCCGGTCGTCATGCTCAAAGTCTCGGAGCCAGTTTTCCAGTAGGATCCTGGCTTTATATTCTGCTCCCAAAGAGTAGTAGATTTTTGAAAGCAGCAGGTGGCCGGAAACCGAATCCGGTTTGATCATGAGGGCGGATTCCAGTTTTTCAGCTAGAAGCAGGAGCTCCCTGGCCGTTTTGGAACTCACGGGTTGAGCGGAATCTGCTACCTGGGATGTTCCGTTCGACCCTGCATACATCAGTTGCCGGAACTTGATCTCAGCCCAGGCCAGATGGGCGTCAAAATAGAGTGGCTCAATGGCAATGGCGGTTTGAAGTTGTTTCAGAGCCTGTGCCGTTTTACCTGTTTTTTCCCGTGCCAGACCCAGGTAATAATAAGCTTCGAGATATTGTGAATTGAGGATCAGTGCATTGGTCAAGTGGTTGATGGCCTCGAAATTGTCATGGGTAGCGTAGCGGATCTTTCCGGCCAGTAAATGGTAGCGGTCTACGAGGTGATTGATGATGATGGCTTTCTCAATGGACTTGATCGCTTCAGGGTATGCGCCCTTCCGGACCAGGACTTTGGCCAGTTGATAATAAGGTTCTCCGTCATGGGGGGCTTCGGCAATCAGTTGTTGATAATTCGCAATGGCGGTTTCCAATCTCCCATTGGCTACCAGAAGATCGTTTTGCTGGATATAGGCCGGCTGCGAACAGTTAGCCAGCATAAGCGACAAGATACTGGTGCAGAGAAAAAAGATAGGTCTGAAAGGTTTTTGATTTTTCATTGTTTTTCTCGATTGGGATCAGTAGCGCCCGTTGAACACAGGGACACTTTCGGACTCGTTGCCAAACCGGTCAACATGTCGTGCCGATAACTGGCCTTGAAAATTCAATAGCGAAAAACTTCCGTAAAGTAAAGGCTTTGGATTAATCAATTGTTCCGAATTGACAAACGGATCCTGTTCCTTTGTCCCTTCTTCTTCGGTTAGAGGTTCTTCTACCTGCTTGAGATAGAAATTAATGCCGTAGTGGACCACCTGTTCGTTTAACTTCCTGTCTTTCTGGAGTGTATGACGCAAAGTTTCCTGTTGCAGATCCCATTCCAGTAAAATGAAATACTCAAGCCAGGGCTTTTTGCAATCCTCACTCAAGGGATCAATTTCCAACGGTGTTTCTTCCGGGAAGGATCCATCGATATCAGCTTCAAGCAGGAGCATCAACGGACTTGACACGCTTGGTTCATCGGTATTCTGGGTTTCGCCATTGATCTTGTCCACCGGGATTCCGGACAAAAATTCGTTGAGCCTTTTGACCACATGAGAATCGATTCGGTTTTGTTGCCCGGGTCGGGTGTTGCCGACCCATTTTCGAAAACGAATCTTTGGAAGCGGTAAGGTTTTGAGATCCGGGGGGTAGAGCTTTGGTGATGGACCCGAGAGCTGACTGTTGTCTAAAAAGTAGTCGATGGTGTAAGAACAGTGGTCAATGAACCCATTGTCCCTGAAAAATGCCAGAGGGACTTTGAAGCGAATATCCCTTTGGTCGTTGATGAATAGTTGTTCCTCGAACGGGGGTCCCATTCCCTGCAGTAATTCAAATCGGACGTCTCCACTGGTGAGATCAATGAGGAAATGTCCAATATTTTCAGGTTCGCAAAATGAACACTCAGCGGTTGATTTAAGGATATTGATCCTGAATTGAGAGATGGTGGATTTTGTAATCAGGGAGGCGTCGCCTGATGCATCTGCGGAGGCCAGGGAAGCATCGCCTGATGCATCTGCGGAGGCATCGACAATCGAGGTTTTGTTCGCAGCCAACGGTTGCTCCAGGAGCAGTCCCTTTGGAATCTGCCAACGAAAGACCCAGTGATCCCCTTGTATGTTCAATCTGGCGTTGGTGATGGTCCGCATGCTTCTGTCAGGGCTTCTGTCAGTCTCAGCATATGGTACTGGTACGGTACGATAACCGCAGGCTGCGGAGAAGAGCAGCCATAACATCAACAGGAATATGATTAAACCCCTCACTTAAAACCTCGATATAAAATTGAGTCCCAGCTGGTTTGAGTAATCGATAACGCTCTCCTTTTCAAACGCCTTTTCATGCTGCCAGAGCAACATCACATAGTGGTTGATAATATATCTCAGCGATGTTCTAAACAGCAG
>Ga0208904_1001892_pt1 | contig 13722 bp, 12 predicted proteins | sample AntAceMetag02UKB_FD_184774 | JGI IMG/M metagenome (GOLD analysis project Ga0208904, IMG submission 184774) | Saline lake microbial communities from Ace Lake, Antarctica - Antarctic Ace Lake Metagenome 02UKB (SPAdes) (version 2) | ecosystem: Environmental > Aquatic > Non-marine Saline and...
TTTAACAGGAGGCATGGAGGTCTTCATATGCACAGGCTGACGCCTGCGCAAAAGGTTCTCCACGCCTCTTTTTACAAAGCCATGCAAGCCCACCTACATAATGTGACTGGAACTCTGCAACTTAACAAGAATGGTGGGCGATAGTGGATTCGAACCACTGGCCTTCTGGGTGTAAACCAGACGCTCTAACCAACTGAGCTAATCGCCCGATATGTGCGCGCTAGGTAGCGCGGGATTATTTTACCTATTTTGAGGTAGTTCGCAATAGGATTTTATGGTTGCGCCTGATGGCGCGTCTTTGGTGGGCAAAAGAGGACTTGAACCTCCACCTCCCGAGGGAGACTAGCCCCTCAAGCTAGCGCGTCTACCAATTCCGCCACTTGCCCACGATTCAAAGGAGCGAGAGCATTTTAACGGATCTTGCTCAAAGGGCAAGTTTTTTATATGATGTGTGTGTTCACATGGTTGCGCCTTCGGCGCGTTTACCTCACGCTAGCAGGCGTTCGGTGACGCAGCGGAGCTGCCGTCTCACGTATATTAACAATCCCACCACAATGAATGAAACGCTATTTTTCCTCCAGAATCTTGGTCTGGCCCTGTTACTTGGTAGTTTAATTGGCCTTGAGCGTGAACGTGACCACAAGGGTTGCAGCGAGTCGCTTGGTTTTGGTGGGATCCGGACTATGACGCTTTCTGCGGTTTTGGGTTATGTTGCGTATTCGCTTTTTGGCACGGATACCGTGATTTTCTCGATCCTGACGGCTGGATTTTTGCTGCTGGTTTTGGGCTCGTATTTTATGTCTTCACATCTGAACAAGAGTGCCGGTGCAACAACAGAGCTTGCTGCAATTTTTGTGTATTTGGTGGGGGTTTTGATGGGGATGGATCAGTTAATTCATGCCACGGTTATAACGCTTGTGGTGCTTTTGCTTCTGTATTTTAAGGAGGCACTGCACGGATTCGCGCAGAAAGTCGAAAAAAAGGAGCTCTATGCCACGCTTAAATTCGTTGCCATTGCTTTTATTGTGTTGCCGCTTTTGCCTAACGCAACTTTTGGACCGCTCGATGTTCTCAATCCTTATATAATCTGGTTGATGGTGGTGTTTATTTCCACGATTTCCTTCGCGAGTTACATTGCAATTAAGTTGCTGGGCGCGAAAAAGGGCATTGGTGTTGGCGGATTTTTGGGTGGTTTGATTTCTTCCACGGCGGTTTCCATGAGTTTTTCTGATATGAGCCGAAAGGGGAAGAAGCTTGTTTACCCTTTTGTTTTTGGGATTTTGATTGCGTCCTCTGCTATGTTTTTCCGTGTGCTTGTTGAGGTTTCGGTTTTGAATAGGGACTTGCTGATGTATCTGCTCAGGCCTATGCTTGCCATGGGGTTTGCGGGCATTTTGCTGTCGCTTTATTTTTGGATGCGAAAGGATAAGAAGAAAGGGAAGGGGCGGCGCAAAGCGCGTGCTGTAGGCGTCGCGAGTGATGCAAAATTCAGTGAAAAGGAGTTGAATTTGAAGAGTCCATTCCGGTTGATGCCGGCCATTCAGTTTGGCCTGTTTTTTGCGGCTTTGCTGGTGATTTCAAAGTACGCTAGCGCGAATTTTGGAGATCAGGGCTTGTATATTACGGCGCTGATTTCGGGTTTGGCAGACGTTGATGCTATCACGGTTTCAATGGCAAATTTGAGTGCTGCTGGCGATATTGGCATGCAGGCTGCGGCCTTGGCCATTACAATTGCGGCTATGGTGAATACGCTGGTGAAGGGATTGATTGTGTTTGTTTTTGCTAGCCGTGGAGTTGGTGTGCGGACCATGTTGAGCATGCTATTTGTGATTGCGGTTGGGCTAGGGGCTTTGTTTATTCTTAATCCAGGAGTTTATGGCTTTATTGCAATCTAGTATGGTGCCGCTTGGCAGTGATGCACTTGATTTTAACCTGAAGGGAACGGACGAGCAGATGCACAAGCTCGCAGATTATGCTGGCGCAAAGGCGCTGGTGATTGTGTTTATGTGCAATCATTGCCCATACGTTCAAGAGATTTGGAGTGATTTGGTGGCGCTTGAAAAAAAGTTGCGCGCGGAAGCAGGGCAGGATGTGCAGTTTGTGGGTATTAATTCCAACGCGAATCCGGATTACCCGGAGGATTCTTTTGAAAAAATGCAGGAGTATGCGGCGGAGCATGGTCAGGAATTCCCGTATCTTTATGATGGCGACCAGACCGCAGCAAAGGCTTATGACGCTCAGTGCACGCCAGACATTTTTGTTTACGATGCGGAGCGCAAGCTTGCATACCGTGGTGCTTTTGCAGGTGTGGAGGGCGCGGCAGGCGCAATCATTCGCGGTGAAAAACCGCCGCAAGAGCAGGTGCATTCAATGGGGTGCTCGATTAAGTGGTGCTAAGGCTTGCTTGACAGATTCAGGCGTTGTGCTAAGGTAGCGTCTTTTGAGCTAACTGGACTTAAATGCATTCTTTAGAGCACTTCTTAAATCCTGACCCCTTTGATGTTTTGGCCATGAGGCAGGCATATATTCGTGAATTTGGTGATTTTGAAAAAGATGAGAGGCCGCCAAGTGATGAGGAGTTTGTGAGTGGTGGTTTGGCACTTAATGCAGTTGAAAGATTGACTTTTGAGCCGGACAGATTGGCGGCTTTTATTAATGGAATACAGGAAGCTATTATTCGAGCGGCTCATGAACAACGAAGAGGTGTCATTCATGTAATGGATGCTGGTATGGGGCTTGGACATTTAGGTGTTGGTGCTTTGGCTTTGAATAGGGCTTTGGGTGGAAGAGTGCATTTTACAGGTTTGGAGTCTAATCCACGTGTGATTGCAAGGGCACGAGAGGTGTTTGAGAGTTATGGCCTGAGTTCTAGTAACTATAGTTTGATTCAAGCTGATGCCAGAACCTTTCAAGGAGTTCCTAAGGGTACGCGAGTTTTGGCAGCTGAGCATTTAGCGGCAGGATTTTTTACTCGCGAGCCTATGCTTAAGGTGTGCAGGAATTTGGTGCCGCAGCTTGCGCCAAATCCTTTTTTGGTTCCACGTGGAGTTGGAGTTTATGGGCGCGTTTTGCATAAAGGGGAAGGGGTTCCACATTCTTCTTGCGAAAGGTCAGATTTGTTAGGGAGTGATGTTCTGGATGCTTTTAGGGCAGGAAGTATTAAGGCTGTTGCTGCTACTGCTGATGGTAGGGATCTATGTATGGATGAAGGTTTCTGGAGGCAAGTAGTTTCTGATTTCCCTACTATTTTGCCGGCCACTCATATTACGACTGTGGATTTTCTTAAAGCGGTGCAATCTAGATGGGATGGCAATGTTGAATTGAAGTTTAGTGGTATGGCTGAACGGTCAGGTGAAGGGGTTGTTGAGCTTAGGATAGTGCCTTGGCTTAACGGAGAGGGTCCTTTTGTTCTTGGAAAAGAATTCCTTAATTTTAGAAGGTTGTATTTTGGAGATATTACTGATGGGATGGGTCTTCCTGGGACTAATTTAAATCAGTGGGATCCAGCGCACCACGCAATAGATATTGATAGAGCTATGGCTTTGGAGGAAGGGAGTTTGCAGCATCGCTTTCAAGAGGCTTCATCTGCAGATAAACATGCAGTTAAGAGGAGTTTTCAGGCAGGCAAAAGGTACGGAGTCCGGCTTGCAGGCCCATGGGATGAGTATTCTGCAAAGGAGGCTTCAATTCAGGAACTTTAGATGCCTTTTTGCTTAGAATTAGTTCGCAAACTTCTTCAATGTGTATTTGTCGCGGCCAACTCTAGCGAATTGGTCCTTGTTTTTCAGATTGAGGTAGATTGTGATTGTCTTCACGTGGCGTTGCTCAAGCACAGCTTTTGTGATTTCCTCACGTGAGCGCGCTTTCCCGTCAGCCAGGATGCCAGCAATTACGTCCGCTACAGTTCCAGTTTTGTATCCCCAGTCTTGAAGAGCGTAAATTCCGCGTCCAATTAGGATGAAATCTTCGTTGCGGATCAGTTCGTTGTGAACTGCCTGCACGTTGATTCTCTTTTGGTCGAATTTAAGTCCCTTGATGAGGTCCGCAATTTTTTGGAAATGCAGAGGCTTTTTCTCCTTTTGGAATGTGTAGTTGATTTTGTCGCGAAGGGTGCGAGGGTGGATGTGGCGCCATGAGTAGAGGCCAATTCCGTCGCCAGTGAACTTGCATTCCTTGCTGATGCGAAGAATGTTTGTGATTGAAATTTCCTCGAGCGAACTTCCTAGCGTTGCATTCACTCTTTCTGTGAGTTTGTCGCTTGAAAGAACGTGTTTTGTCTTTTGCAGGGCTTTAACTGCGATGCTTGCAACTTTTGGCAAGTAGCCAGGGTCAAAATTGGACAGCCTCCAGTGAGGGTGGTGCTTGAGTGTGTTGGACTCAAAGCGAATGTCCGGGTCAAGAGTCAGGGCAAGGTGCAGATCCTGAAGGTTTTCCTCTGTGATATTTGGAAGAAGCTCCATCATTATCTCTTTAAAATGTCTGTCTTTAGCGATTCCACCTTCCTGCGCCAAAAGCGCTTTAGCAAAATCTGACAAAATACGAATATTGGTGTTTTGTGCGTTACGCTCCAGTTTTTTAAGTGCGCTTTTTTCAATTTGTCTAACGCGTTCACGGGTTACTCCAAACTTTGAGCCAATGCTTTCCAGTGTGAGCTTGTTACCTGTTTCCAGGGCAAAACGGTTCTCAATTATGAACTTTTCCTTGTCCGAAAGGACTATAAGGAGGTTCTTCACGAGATCATGTAGTTTGATCTGCTGAGGAGACATTTTGTTATCTACCGTAAACTGAGTGTTAGTCATTTTGACAAGGGGTAAGGAGTTGACAAAGTGCGTCCTGTGATATTGGAAACGCAAACCGAGCATAGCAAATATTTTGACCTTGTGTAAAGGGTTTGGGGGTGATTTCCTGTTGTCATAAATATTGACAGCAGGCTTGGTAAGCGCTTTCCGCTACAGGTAGCGGCTTATTTGCTCTTGCGGTGGGAGCTGTCAGTTTTTTTAGGCGATTTTGTTCTTGAGGCCTCCTTTTCAAGCAGTTTTGCGTACTCAAATCCGAACTCAAAAATGGCTCTTTGCGTGTCTGCAATGTCCTTGTTTTGGATGATTACACCCACTTGATCCTTGTGCGAGATGATTGCAACTTTGTCGTCGTAAATGTTGATTTCGTTTTTGAAAGGGAAGCGTTCCTTGGGGATTAGATACACCTCGCGGAGTTCCTCTTCACTTTTGGCTTTAAAGTCCTTAGCAATTTCATCTGCACAGAAAATACCTCGCAGCCAGATTTTGTTTTTCACCTTCTTTGCCACGTACTTTGGGTAATAATCCTCCAAAAGAGAGAAAACTATGCTTGGATTGGCCCAACAAAGTAGTTCTGTGGAGGCGGTGAGGGTGTCTTCCATGATTTGGATGAGGCCAGATTTACCTGAGTATACGGACATTTGGGGGGTGGCAGTATGTTGTTGATGCAGGCTTAGAAGTTCAGGTAAAGCTTGTGACAAATCTTCTACTGATTCGCGAATTTCCTGATGTTTTTGTTTCTCATTTTCAAGAAATATTTTTGGATCTATTGCTTTGAAATATAAGTGTTTCTTTCGTTTAACGCTATTTACCAGACCTTTTTCTTGGAGGGTATTGAGGATTGCATAAGTATTTGCTCTTTTCACACCTGACCTTCTTGCAATTGCGCTAGGTATAGACTCATTGAGTTCTAATAAAACCAGGTATATTTGCGCTTCTTTTTCAGTGAAGCCTATATTTTGTAGAATTGTTATTAATTTTGTTGTTTGCATGATTGGATTATAAATTGATTCTATATCCTAAACAAGGAATCGTTTCAATTAGTGATTTGCCGCTGTGGAGAGGGATTTTTTTGCGGAGTCGGCTGATGTATACATCAATTGTATTTGGAGCTACGTAATCTCGTTTGTCCCATACGTAGTTGATGATGCTTTCACGAGTTGTGATATTGCCAACATTTAGCATGAGCAGCTCAAGGAGAAAAAATTCTTTACGAGTCAGGTACACTCTTTTTTCTTCATAGAGAACGGTGCGGTTATTGCGGTTTAGAGTAAAGTCGCCAATTTTAAGTTGGTTGCTGTGAATTGTGGCACTTCCTTTGTTGGTGATTTCTTTGAGGATTGTGGGTATTTGTCCGAGCGAGAGTGATGCATCAATAAAAATGGTACGTTTTAGTAGCTTGTGGAATTTTTTGGAAGTGAAAATATTTTTGTTTTCATCTCCGATTAATACGAAAGGCACGTGTTTTTTAAGGTTTTGCAGGAAGGGCAGTAGGTTTCCCCAAACTGTTTCAGACAGTGTGTGTGGGAAAATTAAAGCGTCTGTGTCTGGGCACCAGTTGTCTGTTAAGTTTTGTGGGCAGCAAGTTAGGCTTTTTATGTTTTGTCTTTTTAGTGAATTTGCAAGCATGGAGCCTTGGAGCAGGTATGGGGTGATGATCAAATTATGCATGGCGTTTGGGTTAGGGTTGCAAAGCTTAGGTTCTGTTTGAATCTTTGTGAAATGGTTGGCGATTTTTACAGGTTTGAAAAGTGGTGTCAGAGCTTTGTCACAGCTTTTTCAATCTGTTTTGTCATCAAGCTTTGACAACAGTCGTTGCTTTACAAAGGGTCTGTTCCCTTCTAGTCTTGGGTCGATTTTTATCAGCGCAATAACAAACAGTGCCATGTTTGTAGAAGACCTGAAACATCTTGATTTTAGTGAAAACGAAGCAAGGGCCTACTTGATGCTTCTTAGGATTGGGCCTTCTCCAGTGAGTGCACTTGCGGCGCGATTAAATATGAAAAGAGCCACCGTTTATGTGGTGCTTAATGCTTTATGTGTTCGTGGGCTGGCTACTTTTGAGGAAGGAGATACTTGTAAAAAATATATGCCGTATGATCCTGAATGTATTTTGTTTGATTTGGAAAAACAGCGAGCGGAGCTGAATTTTAGGATGGAGCTTGCCAGGGCGTGTGTTGCGCGGATGCAACAATCTTTATCAGGAGATGAAAGTAACGCTCAGAAAGTGGTGTTTTTTAGAGGATGCTCTACGATCTCACGGGTCCTTTTGGAGAGGTTGAGCAAAGGGGCGCCGCTCTCAGTTTTCTTTTTGAATTTTGGGGAAAGCAGTGTACTTGCAAAGTGTTTGACTAAGTTTTTGAGTGTAAATGTGAGTGATTTCAAACAGACTTCTCTTTTTGTTCAGTCAGGTCAGAGGGGGCCTGCTCAGGCTGTGCTTCCTTCGGCGACTTGTTATGAGTTACCACAAGGTTGTTTATTGCATGCAGATTTGATTTTGCAAAATGATGATGTGTATTTTTTGCTTTCGCGAAAAGATGATGTTCAGATGATGCATATTCGCAACTCTGGTTATGCAAAATACTTGCAGTCGATTCTGCTGAGTGGTCGTTGTGATTTGAGCGTTGTTTGAACCTTGTCTAAATCCTCGGCCTCAAAAAGCTCCCGTCCTTTCCATCTTCAACTTCAATTCCTTCTTCGGCGAGTTTGTCGCGGATTTGGTCTGATTTTGCCCAATCCTTTTCTTGGCGGGCTGTTTCACGTTCCTTGAGTAGTGCGGTTTGTTCTTCTGTTACTTGGAAGTCTGTGGGGAAAATATTGAAGATTTCATCAATCTTGTTTAGGCCGGCTAGCGATGCTTGGTCAATCCCTTTAAACAGAGCTGCAATTGCGCCTGCTGTGTCAAAGTCGTTGGACATTTTTTGGGAGATTTCTGCAATCAAGGTTTCGTCTGCTTTTGTTAGCGCTTCGGTGAGGGAGTCGCTTGGGTTTTGCGTGCTGGTCTTTCGTAAATACGATTCGTCTAAACCGCGCAAAGTGTTGCGGGCCTGCTGGAGCTGCTCTTCATTATATTCAATGGGGGAGCGGTAATGGGTGCTGAGCAGGAAGAATCGGACAATGCGTGGGTGGTATTTTTCAAAAATTTCCTTGAGCAGGAAGAAGTTGTCCAGGGATTTGCTCATTTTTTCCTGATTGATTGTGATGTATCCGTTGTGCATCCAGTAGCGGGCAAATTCTTGGCCGTGTGCGGACTCGCTTTGTGCGATTTCACACTCGTGGTGCGGGAATTTAAGGTCTAGTCCGCCGCCGTGGATATCAATTGTTTTGCCGAATAGAGCGTGGCTCATGGCGCTACATTCAATATGCCAGCCTGGGCGTCCGTCACCCCATGGGCTTGACCAAAACGGTTCGTCTTCCTTTTTGAATTTCCAGAGGACGAAATCCTGGTGGTTGCGCTTGTCTGTGCGCTCCGCGATGCGGGCTCCGGCCTCCAATTCCTCCATTTTTTGGTGGGAGAGTTTGCCGTACTGTGGGAATTTTTTAATGTCGAAATATATGCCGTCTTCCAGCCTATATGTGCAGCCTTTGTCCTCCAGTTTGCGTACCAGCGAAATCATTTGCTCAATATAGTCTGTTGCGCGCGGGTTGTGGCTTGGCGCTTTGATGCCGAGTGCTGCGTAGTCGGTGTCGTACTCTGGGATAATGCGCTTTGCCAGGTCTGCCACGGTGATTTTTTCTTCATTAGCGCGTTTGATCATTTTGTCATCGATGTCCGTTACGTTGAACGCAAAATCCACGGTGTAGCCGGAAAATTCCAAAAATCTGCGCACGATGTCAAAGGCAACGGCGCTGCGTCCATGCCCCAGATGCGCGTGGTCATAAACCGTTGGGCCGCAAACGTACATTGTCACCAATTCGCCTGCTTGGCCAGTTGCGTCGCCAGCTTGATTTACCACGCTGCCAGGTTCAAAAGGCTCTTTTTCTCCAGTGAGGCTGTTGTAGATTTTGATCATGGTGATAGGTGCTATGGGTTTTGGCTAGATCAGGTATTGAATTAAGAACGAATTCAGGATTGAGCGTAAAATTTCAATCGCGAAATATGCGACGATGGGGGAAAGGTCCAGCATGCCCATCCTTGGGAGGGCGCGTCTGATTGGGCCTAGGATTGGTTCGGTGGCCTCCTTGAGGAAGCGGGTGAGGCGTGTTTCACGCCGGGAAAACCACGAGAAAATTATCCTCAGAAAAATGAGCATAATTAGCAGGTCTGCTAGGACGTTGATTGTTTGTAGTAGAAAATTCATGATGTTGAGAGTTTATCAGAAAATCTGGGGGGCGTGAACTGAGTTTTTAAAGCCGACACGAACCTATTATGCAGATGATGAAAAGTGCGAGAAAAGGAATAACTGCGAAAGACAGTGTGGCAAACAAAATTAAACTAAAAAGCAAGGATGAAAATAGCCTCAGTTTACTTGCTCCTTTTTTCTCTAAAAACCAGAAGTAGATAAGAGCTGCAATAGCTGCGCCCAAAGCTCCACTTAAATTGAACCAATGCCAGCCAAAAGCAAATGATGCCTCAATGATTTGATTGATCCCGGCTGCTAATATTCCGCCAAAAAGCCCACTGAAAAATACGTAAAGCCGTTTGAGTTGTTTCTCGGCCTTCTCTTCTGCAGAGGAGGCATTGAGTTTGCTGAAATCTTCTTCTCCTGCAAGAACTTTTGCAAACATTAATTCGTCTTCTGTGTCTTTTTCTTTCATAGTAATTAAGTTATTTATTGCGAACCGAGGGCATTTTATCATATTAGTTCTAACTGTATCTACTTTGCGCCAGATGGGGCTGACGATTGTACTGATTACGCATATTTTCAAAAAAGTGCTGGGGGAAAAGATACTGCGATACATTTCACTTATTGCAGGAATAATGCTAATTGGGTTTAGCTTGTTCTTTGCTTACTATTTGTTTGTTTGATTTTGGGTTAACCTGTTGACAGAGAAGCGACACTATGCTTTAATATCGGCTCTTTTGCTTTTCCAAAAATAAATGAATTTAGATCAATATCTGCCATTTCCATCTGGGTCTGAAGGGAATAGGCTCGTTACAAATTTAATTGAGGACTATGGGATTAGACCTGAGGTGGGTCTGTATGCATCGGAATTGCTACATCAATTTGCTAGAGGTGTTGAGGGTTTAACAGCTGAGGGGGATTTGGATATATCAAAAATAGCTGGTCAAAGAGTTTTAGATATTGGGTGTGGAAGTGGAGACGTATTCAGGACATCGACGTTTAAAAATGCTTCTACTGTTCGTAATACTGAGCCTTGGCTTTGTCGTCTGCTTGCTGAGATAGGAGCTGATGTTACTGGGGTTGATAAATCCTTACCTACAAAAGAGTTTCGCCTTAATGGCCGAGCAAAAAGAAATTGGGATGCAGGCCAAGCACTAAGAGTTGAATCTGGATGGAAGTTAGTCAGAAGAGACCTAATACAGGCAGGAGCAATTGATGCAAATGCCTTCCCGTCAGACAGCTTTGACGTTGTATTTTCTAGAGGGTTTATAGGGAGTGATCTTTTTGGATACGATGATCCGCAAATGACGGGTTTACGTTTAAATTCGCCAACAGAATTTAAAGAAATATTAAGTGGGATTGAATTACAAATAAGAAGAGCCTTAAAGCCAGACGGTGTGTTTATATGGAATGATAGGTTGCTGCGATCAAATCCAGAAAAAGGATTTGATCTTGTTAGGGAATTGCCTCCTCGGATAGGAATGGGGAAGCAGGAAAGAGCCAACGTGCAAAAAAAAGATTGGACGTCAGAAATCGCAAATATGAAACCTGAAGATGTGATTATAATGGCATTTACTTATTTTGGTAGAGATACACTGAAATTTACTGAAATCTTGAATGTATCAGTGATGGGTGCATGGCAAAAACCAACTCCACCACCAAGAGATTTAGTGGCAAGAATGACAGGAAATGTTTCAGGTCTTCTTGAAGAGATGCAAGAAAAAAATCTTGTAAAAATTGAAGCTAATCCATCTGGAGAGCCATTGATTACAATTCAACGAGGGGCTTATAACTAAATTTGTTATTCCTTCCTCCGTACTGCACCATATCCAGCTGCACCGAGCATGCTGAGTAGGATCATTCCTGTGCTTGCTGGGCCGGTGTCAGGCGTTTCAGTTGGCATTTGAGCGTCCGTGATTTCAGGGGCTGTTGAACCTGTTGGGACGTCTGCATCCGCGTCCGTGCTGGACTTGGAAAGCGTGACTGCTGAGGAAAGGCTGCTAACTGCGCCTTCGTTACCTTCAACGTCAACTGCTGCTATTCCAAAGTAGTAAGTTTGTTTGCCGACTAGGGCAGGGATTGTCCAACTTGTTGAGGAGTCGTAAGTCTCGGAAACTGCGTAAAGCGAGTCTGAACTTGGGCCGTAATAAACGCGGTAGTATGCAATTGCATTTGCGCTCTCTGCGCTTTCCCAGCTGAGCATCACTGCTTCGCGGGTTCCTGTTGCAAGTAGGCCTGTTACGGCTTCAACATTGCTTGTGCTTGTGTCTACGTCTGCATCGGTCGCGTCTGCATCAGCGTCAGTGCTGGTGTCTGCGTCTGTATCAGTGACTTCTGCTGCTGCATCAACTGTGATTGCAAGTTGGTCGCGCCATTGGACCTCGTTGCCGAGTTGATCCATCAAAATTACGTCTACTGTGAATTCACCTTCTTCCTCTGGGATTACGATTTCAGTTTGGTATTTGCCAGAAGTGCTGGTTTGCGTAAGTTCGTAAATTTCTTCCTGGAAAAGGACGGAAGCTTCAGCCAAATCCTTTTCGCTCAGAACCGTAATTGTCACGGTTTGGCTAGGAGCAACTGCTTCGCTTGGGTCGGTGCTGATGGAAATTACTTCCGGCGCAGTGGTGTCGATTTCAATTGTTTCTACATCTGATGTTTCCATGACTTCGAGGATTTCGGCGTCATCCATGTCCTCCGCGGTGTCATCTAGTTCCACGATGTCTGCGTACAGGTTGTATGTGCCGTCCTCCAGGTCCTGAAGGGTGAATGTGAAGCTGTTGTCAAAGTCCACTTCTACGCGGCCGGCTTCTTCCTCCTCAATGTAAATCACGGCATAATAACCGTAATCGGCCTCGCCTTGGATCTCGATTGTGTCGCTGGAATAGCTGCCACTTGCAGGACTGATCAGCGTGAAGTCGCCCTCGCGCTCAAAGTCCTCGGTTTCAAAGTCGTCGCCGTATTCGCCTTCCGTCACAAGCTCAAATTCGGCCTCGCCTTCAACGGAAGTCTGGTCGATGTCAGTTGCAGTTAGGGTTTGCGTGCCCGGTGTCACAAATTTTACAGAAAGGCTGAAGACGTGGTCGCCCTGGTCGTCTGCCGTGAATTCGTAATCACTTGGAAGAGTTGCGCTTGTATCAGTTGAAGAGAAGCGAATCTCGCCTGTGTAATCTGTTACGGTCAGGCCATCTTGATCAATTGCCGTGAGCGTGATTGATTGCTCCGTACCGGCTTCAACTGTTGCGCTGATGCCCTCAATGCGGAACGAGTCCACAGGGCCGCTTTCTGCGGCTAGGATCACATAACTATATGTGTCGCTGTCTGAGTCGCTGCCGCCAAGTGCGGTCTGTGAGTCCTCAAGGAAGGCCAGTTTTGGCTGCTCCGTGAGAGTTGTGTTTGTGCTTGTATCCACCACAGAAATCTTGCTTACAAGTTCCTTGCTGGAAGTAATATAAAAAGTCATTTCGCCGTTTTCGTCCGTAACAACAGATGGCGAGTAGGCTGCAACCGCGCTGTCACTTACCGCGATTTTTAGCATGTGGCCGCTGATTGCGTTCCCATATTCGTCCGCGAGACTTGCCGTCAGCGTGATGTTTTCACCTACAGGATTTGTCTTTTTGTCGACTGATACCTCGCTGTGGCTTGCCGAAACTTGCCCAGGATAGACCTCAAAATGATTTGTTGGGCCGTAACCTTCATACACGTTGGTGTGTCGGGCTTCAACAGAGTAAAGACCGGCCGTCCGTGTGTGGTAGCCAGCTAGACTTGCGGTGCCGTGACCTGTTGAGTCCGTGATTAGCTCGAGTGCGAGTTTGTCGCCGGAGGCTTTACTTACAAAAACTTCAACAGGCGAATCCGGATTTCCCTGGATTTGTATGTCTGTTGAGAGGCCGGCTACCGTGTTGCTAAGGTGCATCACAGATGCCAGGCTTGTAGGTTCTGTTTCCGCGTCTGAAGTGCTGGCTAACAGGGGTACTGACAGTATCGCAAGCGCGAGTACTCCAATCATTAGGAAACGGAATTTGTGAAAGTATTTTGCCATACGCTAGTTTTATTTTTGTTTTAATCTAGTGATTATAGCAGATTTGGCAGAATTTTTCAAGGTGTGGATGAGGGGGATGGTAAGGTGTTGGTTGACAGATTTCCGAATGGTTGTTAGATTATTCACCTAGATTGGAAATATTATTTGACTCACAGAGTTATGGAACTAAGACTAGCCCCAGATCCAAAGCCAAAGCGGCTTACAACTGAAGATTTACAAGGTTTGGTAGGTGAAAATGTGCGTGTGGCTTACACCTGTGCTGATGCTAGGGAGGTCTGGCCTGATGCTGATATTGAAGGTGAGGATGATGCGTTTTACTGTTGGATTAGTGGGAAAGTTCTTGCACTAGATAGGATACAGATTCTGTTTGAAAGGGAACGGTTTGCTAGTAGTTATCTTGCTATTGAGCATTCTAAAGATGGTGAGCTTGCGAATAGATATAGGGTAGAGCTTGAGGGGTAGGCTTCACAAAGCTTGTTAAGGTTGCAGCAATTCGGATCACATAAAAGGAGGGCTTGCATTAAGATACAGGCTTAGCCTGTAATCTGAATAATATGTATCCCAGTTATGATATGCTGCTCCATCGAGAAAAACTACTTCA
>Ga0208904_1001898_pt1 | contig 13696 bp, 12 predicted proteins | sample AntAceMetag02UKB_FD_184774 | JGI IMG/M metagenome (GOLD analysis project Ga0208904, IMG submission 184774) | Saline lake microbial communities from Ace Lake, Antarctica - Antarctic Ace Lake Metagenome 02UKB (SPAdes) (version 2) | ecosystem: Environmental > Aquatic > Non-marine Saline and...
TTTACAAGGGACTACCGCCTCATCCGATCGCTAATCCGGGGATTGATGCTATTGACGCGGTACTCAATCCGACCGAGACCAATTGTTTTTATTATCTCCACGACAATAACAGAAATATTCATTGCGCCGAAACCTATGAAGAACATTTAGAAAACATTGAGAAATACTTGAAATAGATAAAATAAAAATGGGGTCAGGAGTCTTTTGTTATTGTGGATGATTACGTAAAAAGGTTCCAATTTCGTCCCATACGGCCAACACTTAATACACTTAAGAAAATAGCGAAAGCTTTTGATGTTTCAATAAAAAAGGCAATAAAATAATATGAACAAACAAGAGATAATAACATGGTTAAGTAATAATTTAGAAAAAACAGATCAAGAGATAGAAAAGTTTCTGTTTTCTGAAATAAATGGTAGCGAGTTTAAAAATAAAGAGTCATGGCATAAACATTATTTCCTTGAAGAATTAAAGTCGCCAGCGAATGGTTTTCCGAAAAAAGTTTTAAAGATAATCAATGATATTCAGAAAGAAATAAATAGTGTGCCAATGTGGAAAAGGTATATTGCATTTTGTATTGATTTTATTGTTTTGGGTTTACTTTACATAATTCCTCAAGCTCTTTCGATTAATCCAGAGAGTTTAACGGGAGTAATTATATTGCTACTTTTATACTTTTTTTATTTTTCTTTAAGTATTTATAAATATCAAACTACGATAGGATTATATATCTTTAAAATAAGAATTGATTTTGATGAAAAAGATCATTTGCTTCCTCGAATTATAGCTAGAGAAATAATATTTCTTTCATTATTAACTGGAATCGGTTTCATCTGTTATTTAATTTATGGTCCATATTGGGACAGGATAACAGGTACTCGCATTGTCTGGATAAAGTAAATTAGATAATTTCTTTTATTGCGGATATATTGGAAATTAAAAATATGAACGATTTGATAAAATGGGGTCAGGAGCCTTTTATCCTTGTTAGTAATTATGTGGAAAAGTTCTAATTTTGTCTCATGCAGCCAGTATCTAAATAGTTAGTTTTGTGCATCTTAAGAATGTAACAACAACTATCACCTTAGCAGTATTTATGCATGAAAAGATTAACAGACCTCAAAGATATATTGAATAGTTTTTTAATAATAGGTATACTGAAGTATGATGTTTATAGAAAATATATCTTTGTCGTGGAAGGTACTTAACACATTAGTTGATGCTGTGGGGTGGTTTATAGTTGCTGTAGTAATAATTACAGCAATAACAACTTTTATTGCATGGATAAAAGGTATATTAAAACCACTTTGGCGATTAGGGCTTGGATTATCAAGAAAAAAAATAACAGTTATTGCTAGCCAAAAAGATTCTGAAAGTCTAGTCAATTTGATTAAGGGTTCACATATATTTACAACAAAAAATATATTCAAAATCATTTCCAAAGAAGATAGTGAAGATATAAAGAAAGCAAATGTAATATTATTTAAGTATAGCGGTGCACCTTTTACTTTAAAACAAGTTCTTGAAAAGAAGCATTATAATTCTGCAATAGTGATTTATGCTAAGCCGGAAGAGATTCAAAATAGTGAAGACTGGAAGTTAATGGATGAATATAGGAATATTTCAGTTTGCAACCTTAAAGGACGATTATTAAATGATTTGTTAACATTAATGATGACAACAAAACTATGAAAAATGAAGTATTAAAGAATTATATTATCAATAATATTAGCCCTAGAACGACTCAGAGGGATCGTATAAAAAAACTATATGGAGAGTTGAAGTTGTACCTAGGAGATGATTTATGTTTTCAGACAGGATCCTACGCAAGGTTTACTGCAATACGACCGGTAAATGACTTAGACGTTTTCTATACGTTCAGTGATGGTACTACAACCTCCAGTGCCCTCAAAGCATTACCAGAATTGGCTAAAAGATTAGGAAACGAATTTTCTCAGGAATGTTCTGAGAATTTTAGTGTTGAACTACAGACACACTCTGTTAAACTTCAGTTTGATGATGATTTCTCTATTGATGTAGTACCTGCTGTTGATACAGAGAAGGTAACTTCTGACTTGAATACTCCGATTTATGTTGTTCCAGATAAAAAGACTTTAGAGTGGAAAAATTCTGATCCCAAGGGTTACAAAGAAATAACCAAACAAACAGATGAAGTATCGGAAAAGTCTCTTCGTCGAGCCATACGATTTGTTAAGTCTTGGAGAAAAGGATGCAAGGATCGTGATGATGATTTTAAGCTTAAATCATTTCATATAGAACAAATCTTTATTGAGATTTTTCAGGAGAATGATGGTATTGAGCTTTTTGATGCAATTAAGTTATTCTATTCTGAAATTCCAAATAACTTACTTAGTGCAAGGTTTGAGGATAGAGCATATATTGAGGAATCAGAAGATGTTTTCATTGATGAATATGTAAATGAACTTTCTTCAACCGAGAGAAATCAAATAATAGATTGGTCAAGTTCTCAACTTACGAAAATTAAAGCAATTGAATCTGCTGAAACTGAAGAAAGAATAATTAAAATTATTGAAGACATCATGTCTTGTTCTAGCGGAGTAAAAGATACGATTTCGGCAACAGTTGGAGGTCCATTTAGGCCGTCTGGTCAGCATTTGACTTAATTCTTATGTATGAAGAGCTATACTTCGACTCCTATTACGATAAATTAACAGGATGGTTCTATCGTAAATCCAAAGAATATGCTGGTACTATAGACCTTAAGTATAAAATTAGGGACTATTATATGATAAAGCTTGTTCAGGATAAAGTTAGTCAGGAGTTTTCTGCATATGAGCAGGAAAAGATTGAGGTGTATGCTAAAAATAACAATAAATATATTTCTGACCTTCATGTTAATCCACGACGTGATTTATGTATAGCCCCTAAAAATTCAAGGCTGTATATTGATAATTCAAAAGATAAGGAATCTTTTATAGAAAAATTACTTATCCCGTATCTTTATTTGCACTCCTTTCTTGAAAAAGAGGGTTGTAGGCCTTGGCCAGATTATAGTCATGACTACATAGGAAATTTTGAGGCATATAAACGGGAGATGGAACCTGTAACCAAAGAATATGTAGTTCAGAACCTATTCTATTTAAAGGACATCGGTTTTAATATAAGAGAATTTAATAAAAAGAGCTCAAGTTTTTTAAAACTTCTACAAAACGAAAGTCGAGAAGCGTTTATTGGTGCAAAAAAATTAATGGAGGATATTAAAGAGTTTCATTTAGAGAAGTATATTAAATAGTTAAATTGATGATGGGGGCTATTCTGAAGAACGTCAAAAAGCAAAGATTAAAAAATATGGATACAAAAATAATTATTATAGGGGGAATTGGAATAATAGCTTTATTTCTAGTATGTAGAGAAATAGCTACTTGGTATTGGAAAATAAATAAAATAATAAGATCATTAGACAGAATAGAAAGAAATACTAGAAAAGAGGGTGTAACTTATCCTGACGATGACGATAGTTTATTTTAATGTTATAACTTTTTAAGGAAGATAATCTTAAAAAGGTTCCAATTCCGTCCTATACAGCCAGCTGTGATTTTTATCCGAATTTTAATTCGGGTATAAAAATTTCATCCCGAACGAATGTGAGGGACAAAGAGACTTTTTTATTGTGCAGACCCATCTCTTCTCTTAACCAAGTCAAAAATCAGGGGTTGCCGATGATTTTATGAAATCTTTATGACTCAGATTGATTTCGAGAAAAAAATAAAAGAAGAAGTCAAGAAATTAATAAATTTCTTTTCAGAAAAAGAAAGGAGTGGTTTTTTGGCTGGTATTATGCCAGATCCATTGAATAATCTTATATGGATAAATCTTAGTTTGATATGGAGAAAATGTCAGGCTAATTTAAAAGATATTCAAAAGATAACTGGTGGCGAGAAATTAATAAAGTTATTTCAGAAATTAGAAAAATTAAGATATTTTGAAGATAAATGATTTTAGTAGTAAAGTATCAAAATTCGGTTTATCCAATAATAAGAATTGAAGATAAGTCCTCGGGGCAGGTAATGATTCGATTTATTCATACGTCAATGCATTGGACGGTTCATAAAGCTACGATCATAAAAGAAGATCAGAATATGGCAGTGATAAGCTATGCTGGCCAAGAAATGGAATTATTAAAATCTTCCTATCCCGATTTAATAATTTTTACTGCCTATAACGAAAAAAGACCTCCTGGAGGATGGGATAATGAAATAGTTGGTGTTGCAAGGAAACTAGGTTTGAATAATCCTGAACGGCATAAAAATTATGAAGCTCATAATCCTCTTCCTATAATTTCTAATGTCCAAGGATATAATCTGGGCAGTCATCGTTTGAATCTTCAGTCTCATCCTAAAGATGATAAATATTTAGGACGGGATAATATTATAGAAATTGGTCAGAGTGAATTAAAGAATCCTATGATGGATATAATTCTTTCTACCGAAAATAATCAATATCACGAAGATGGATTTTCTGTTGAAACTAGTTTGGGTAAATTATTTTTTAAGATTGGTTTAGCTGACTAGAGTAATCTTCTTATCCGTATAAATCATCTTACCTTTCAAATTAGCCAGTAACTCTCTTTTCTCAATAATGCTTCCTTCTCGTAATAAGTATTTAGCGTAAGTCCTGATATCAACATCATCAGGGCTTTTTTGTTTGTCTGAATTGCCCATAATCGTATTCTGGAATTTATTGAATCTTTTAATCTCTTCATTCAACTTGTGCTTCATTCCTAATTCATTGATATCCACTTTATCAATAACAGGAAGTAGCTGTTTAATCAGTTCTTCTTCCTGAATGTATTTATTCTTGCATTGCCTGTCTCTGCTCCTGGTACAGCCATAATAGGTATATTTCCTAGTCGTCCCGTCCCTTAATTTCTTGTATTTTTCTTCAGCCGTAATACCTGATCCGCATAGTCCGCAGACAATCATCTTGGTAAAAGCGAATTCCTTGCTTTCTCTGACTATATGGTCTCTTTTTAATTGTTCTTGAACTTTATCAAACAAGCTCTGGTCGATAATGGGCTGATGCTTTCCTTGGTACCAGTTACTGCTTTCTTTAGGATATTCAAATGTTCCGTAATAGAAAGGATTCTGTAGCATTCTATATACTCCGCTTAAGGCCACCCATTTATTGCCTTTAGTTTTAAAGTTTAATTCAAACCTTAACCAATGATATATCTTCCTGCCACTCCATTTCTCATAAGCCATCTTCTCAAATATCTTCTTAACCACATGAGCTCTTTCCGGATCAAGGATAACCTGACACTTCTTATCTATCTCTTTTTGATTCAAATATCCGATTGGAGCTACTCCAGGCCATAATCCCATTTCAACTCTGGTTCTTAAACCTCTTTTGACATTAATTCCTCTATGGTCGTTCTCTAACTTAGCTTGGGAACCAAGTATCATTAAAAGGAACTTCTCATTTGGATTATTAGTAAACTTTTGTCCGAAGGTTCTGATTTCCTTTAATTTACCCTGATCCATTAAATCGACTATAGCGCCCAAATCTCCGCCATTCCGGCTCAATCTATCTGGAGCCCAGGTCAGAATAGCATTATATTTCTCCTGCCGTATATCTTCAAGCAACTCATTAAAGATTGGCCTCTGTCTGGCTTCCTTGGCTGAATGGCTTTCCCTCTTTATCGTAAGGATATCCAGTCCTTCTTTTTCAGCTAATTGGAGCATCTCCTTGATCTGAGAATCAATGCTTAAAATCTGCCTTTCCTCTGATTCTGTGCTTTTTCTTGAATAGAGGCAGTATTTAAGTTTTTCTGTTGTTTGGTCTGTTTGTTCCATATAATCAAAGGAATGACGCAGACCCGATTGGAAGTCCAGATGGTAAGCTGTAGATAACTAAAGCTTCGCAAGACCTTAAAATTAAGCTAAGGTGAAGTGGACTTTTACCTGATAATTCGGTAAAATTAGATTAACAATTAAATACGCTGGTTTAATAACCAGGTGCCTAAACCTCTTATGAGGCATGGCATACAAGACCTATCGCTGATACTGAACCCCGTGTTCAGCGACTCAGCGATGGGCTATATCCGGAAACGGATATGGGGCCGTAAGGCCTAGCTAGCACGGGGCTTAGTGTTTCTATTAAGACTTTTGTTAGCTATTATCAAAGGTCGTTTTTTTATTTAATCAATTAAAAAAATATGGGAACATTATTTTCATTTATTGCATTTTTTTCTTTTGCAGGTCTTGTTGTTGGTTTAATCAAACCAAAAGTCTTTTCAAGATTTGTTAAAGAAGTTCCAAAAAGAAAAATCATTGCTTTGGTTTTTGGTGGAGCAATGATTTTTTCAGGCTTATTGGGAGAAGCTGTTGCTCCCGATAAACCCGAAGTCGTTGATAGTCAAAACAATCAGGTCGTTGAACAACAGGTGAGTCAATCTGATGATAATCAAGAACAGGAAGCCACAGAAGAAGAAATCGTAGAAGAAAACGAGCCAGCCCAGAATGAATCGGATCAAACCGTAAGTAATCCTCAAAAACCTCAACCCCAGCAAACAACCCAGCCCAGCCAGCCAACCTCCCAATTATTCTCTGTCGTCAAAGTCGTAGACGGGGATACTATCAAGGTAGATATTAATGGAACAACAGAAACTCTTAGATTAATAGGGATAGATACTCCTGAAACAGTTGATCCAAGAAAACCAGTTGAATGTTTTGGCATTGAAGCATCTAATAAAGCTAAGGAATTATTAATTGGCAAGAAAGTTAGATTAGAATCTGATTCAGCTTCAGGAGAAAGGGGAATATATGGAAGATTATTAAGATATGTGTGGCTAGAAGATGGGACATTCTTTAATAAAAAGATGATTAGTGAAGGATATGCTTTTGAATATACCTACAATACTTCATATAAGTATCAAACTGAATTCAAACAAGCTGAAAAAGAAGCCAGAGAAAACAAAAGAGGATTATGGGCGGATGACGCTTGTCTTCAAGAAGAACAACAGGAAGCAGATCAAACTTCGCCTCCCGCTGATCCTTCTGTCCATACCTTCTATTTAAGCACTTATCACACGGCTACATATTATTACTGCGATACTGACGAGGCATGGAAAGGTCTTTCCGAGAAATACCTTGAATCATATTCATCCGAAGCTGAGCTTCTAGCTAAAAATCCAGGCCGAATTCTCCACGAACCTTGCCAATAGCTACAACCAGTAAACCTTTGGAATAATTATTGGCTTTTCCATAACATTCAATATGAGATTAGCAAACGCATCAGCTAAATCATCATGTTTTTCAACCCCGAAATGAACGATCTGATTAATTAATTCTTCACAGCCTTTTTTAGGGAAAAGAACCTTGCCGTTTTTAATCATATGGCTGGTTATCATTAATCTGCTTCGTTTATCCTGATGGCCAGGACAAACGGTGTGAATTCGGCCTATTCCTTCTTTTCTCAACTGATCAGGTAGCGCCTTTTGATAGGCGACATCTTCAATTACGAAAGTAGGATATCCTCTCATGCTGTTTTTAAGTCTTTCGTTCATCTCCTTGCATAAGTCAATCGTTTCAGGAAAATTCAGCCGTTTGTTGATTACCTGTGGAAGGATATATATCATTGTTTCTTTGCCCTCTCCCCAAAGAAATCCGGAAACCATAGCTGTATAATCAGCTGTATCCCTTTTAGAAATAGCTGGATCAATACTGATACGAATACCAGTAAACTTCTTATAGTTTTTGCAATCGGGAAGTTCGTCATAAAACTGTATCCATTCGCGATAAATAACCTGATCTTCGTCTGGTATGATATGAAGAAGATATTCTCTCTGCCAGGCGATTTCATTACCGACTTTTTGCTGTTCTTCAATGATGTCTTCGGTAGTCGGATATTTCCCGGTCCATAAGATTTCTTCCTTGTCATTTATTAAAGGATAAGATTTAAAGATTCCTTTGACTCGGCCTTCTTCAATATCTTGTTTTAAACGCATAAGAAGAGAATCTTCATGAAGTAGATTTCCAACTGCGATAATTCTTGTGTTCTTGTCTCCGGCTGGAATAGCTTCGCCGGTAAACCACTGATATGTTTTCTGTCGGCCCTCTCTTGTTTTAACCGAAGCCATATTTTCTAAGTCATCAGCAATAATCAAGTCAGGTCTATATTGATTATGTCTTAGGCCTCTAATGCTTTGTTCCGAAGAAGCAGCTGTAATCCTGGCGTTATGCATGGAAAAGACCATAGAAACCGAACCCCATTCATCGTTTTCTTCTTGGAATGGGCCTAAATCATTTTTTAGTAGATTATTATTTTCAAGTTCGCGCTTGAGATTCATCATATGCTGTTTGGCTTGAGAGCAAGTCTGGCAAAGGATAAGGGTGAATTTTTTTTGTTGCCTGCCAAGGATCGCCCAAAGAGGGTAAGACATTGTAAAGATAGAGGACTTGGCTGATCCTCTAAAAGCAACGACGAAGACTTTCTTTAAGCTTTCATCTTCTGTTAAAGAAAAGAAATCTCGGTGGAATGGTGCGGTTGGATAGTTTACGTAATGTGAGAAGTAAAAGTTAAAAAAGAAGAAGTGGCTTTGTCTTACGATTGCCGTCCTTACTTTTCTATCTTTAATCATGCGTTGCACTAAATCAGGAGGTAGGGCTTGATTCTGCTGGCTTGGTGTCTGGTTGCTTATCATCTGATTTGTCATTTTGTTTTTGAGGAAGAACGGGAAAGGCAAGCTTAAGGGCATTACGCACAGTAGTTTCCTGCTCCTCATTCAGTTCCTCTTGTTTAATATTTGTTGTAACTTCTAATTTATTGGTATATTTGGGATGATGATTGGTCAACCAGAATCTTATGGCTGACCATTTCTTTTCTTTGATAAGAGTAATAATCTGACTCTCACTTAAGTCGTTAATGAATAATTCACCGGCTCGTATTGCCTTGTTAGTATTTTTCTGGAATCTTTTATCTTTAGTGATCCAACAATAATATGTCGCTCTGGAAATTCCGGATTGGCTACAAGCAATTTGAACAATAGGTGTTTTGCGAAGTCTTTCTAAAACTAATTTTTTCTGTTTATCTCGCCTTAGTTTGATTGTTTCATCTTTTTTACTTTCCATAAATTTTAATTCCTTTCTGGCCAGTGAATTTTTCCCAGCGTTTTTTAATTACCTCACAATAAACATTAGATTTTTCCATCAGATAGCATCGTCGTTTCATCTTTTCAGCAGCAATCAATGTCGATCCGCTTCCGCCAAATGGTTCGATTATCAAATCATTTCTTTGGGTTAAGACCTTTATATATGGAATTAATATTTCTAATGGCTTAGTCCCGAAGATTATTCCTTGTCCTGAACTTTTTTCGTCAGCCGCTTTGTATTCAATAAAATCAGTAGGGCAGATTTTCTTTCCTTTTTTATATGATTCCCAATGTGGTTTTCCGCTAGTAGCAAAAATTGCATTTTCATATTCGTTCTGCAAAAACTCTTCTTCATCATTAAGGTTTAGTCTAACGTTTCCGCCAGTTCCAATTAGAGCAATATCTGTCTTATTGAAGAATTTATACTTAGCTGCAAAACCTTGCACCCTATTTGGCAAGTGCCAAGTAATTGTGTTGCGGTATTTCCAGTGTTTTTCTAATTCATTCCATATAGTTTTTAGATTTTTAGGATTTTCAAAAACCATAATAGAGAAGTCTGGTTTTTGGATTTTAGCGATGTTTGTCATCCAAAGTTCAGTAAAATTATCTGGCAGAGTTTCTGTTTCTAAATATCGTCGGTCTCGTTTTAATCCAAATCCTTCAGTGGCTTTGCCGTGTTTCTTCTTTCCCTTTAAATAATCAAGAATGTAAGGTGGATCTGTTGAGCAAAAATCGGCTTTTTCATTATTCATTAACTTCAAAATATTTTTTTCTATAGTTGAATCGCCACACATCATTCGGTTATTGCCTAATTGAAAAACATCTCCTTTTTTAATTGTGATTTTCTTTATATCCAGTTTTTCCAATTCTTTCTGTAGATCAAATATTTCTGGTTCGTCATCTATTTTGAATATGTCATCTAATTCTTCTGAAGAAAACCCTATATCATCTAAGAATTTCTCATCAAATTCAGCTAACAGATCAAAATCAAATTCTCCGGTATTCTTATTGAGCCGAATATTCAACTCCTTCTCTTTTTCAAGATTGGGGATACTAATATAAATCACAGGTACTTCCTTATATCCTAAATCTTTAGCAATCTTTAATCGAAAATGGCCTCCAATAACTATGTTTTTTCGTTTAGATGCCGAATTGCATATTATTGGATCTATTAGTCCAAATTTCTTAATGCTTTCTTTTAGTTGCTGAATAGACGATTCAGACCATTTACGAGGGTTATAATCAGAAGGTTTAAGCTGATTAACAGGAACGTATTTAGTTGTAATGTTTTTGTTTTTAATCATAAATTTAAAGACCACAATCATTAATAAGATTATGGTCTTTGTTGGTATAGGTAAATAAAAAACCGAAACAACAAAGTAACCAGAATCTAAATAAATAATTCCGATCATTTTGATATCTCGGTTTAACTGCTTCGTTAAACAGGGAACCCTTAATTATATTAAGAGGCCTTATTTAATCACAAGGAAAACCTTAGTCTTTCCTAGTAGTAGATTAATGGGTTTTTAAAATATAGAGATAAGGTAGGATCCCTTCTCATATTGAGTCAGTTTTCCATCTTATTTTTTATCTTAGAAATATCCAAATCTCTGTCTTAGAAACGAAAAAGATAAAGTATTGAATTGTTAATATTTATATTTTAACACTGATTTAATATTTTTGTAAAGCTTTATTTATTCACAGTTCCAAAATTTATAATTGTGAATAGATCTCTATTTGTTTTAATTCCTGCCTTTACTGATGCTGTTTTGTGTTGTATTCTAAAAATAAGACGTATGGACTTAATATATAGAGAATATGGATAAAAATTTAACTTTTATTACAAACGAAAAGAATAAAAATCTATGTGATAGATTCAATGTTCTTATTAAAGATACTCAACTTTTCGATGTTCTAGTTGGGTATTTTTATTCAAGTGGATTTCATGCTATTTATAAATCCTTAGAAAAAACGAAGAAAATTCGGATTCTTATTGGTATTAATACAAATAGACAAGTTTTTGACTATATTCAGGAATCAAAAAATACTGAACAACAGAATTTTAAATTTTCTCATGCAGAAACAAAAGAACAGTTTTCTGATGGAATTATAGATGAAATGAAGAAATCAAAAGATAATAGGGAAGTTGAAGAGGGTATTGATAAATTTCTAGAATGGTTAAAAAGTGGAAAATTAGAAATTAAAGCTTATCCGGCAACAAACATTCATGCAAAGCTCTATATCATGACTTCTATTAAAGATAGTAAATCAAATAGAGTTGTTGTTGGATCAAGTAATTTCACTAAGGCTGGTTTAATAGATAATATAGAACTTAATGTTGAGCTTAAGAAAAAAGACGATTATGAATTTGCCATTAATAAGTTTAATGAACTTTGGCAAGATTCAGTTGATGTTAGTAAAGAATATATCGAAACAATAGAAACAAAAACTTGGTTGAATAGCAGTATTAATCCCTATGAACTTTATCTTAAATTTCTATATGAATACTTTAAAGATGAACTAAATCAATCAAATGATATTTCTTGGAAATACACGCCAGAAAGATTTAAAAAATTAGAATATCAAGAACAGGCTGTTTTGAATGCAAAAAGGATTCTTGATGATTATGGCGGTGTCTTTATTTCAGATGTTGTTGGTTTGGGAAAAACATATATTTCAGCTATGTTAGCTAGTCAACTTGATGGAAGGAATTTAGTTATTGCTCCTCCAGCTCTTTTAGATGAGAATAATCCTGGTTCTTGGAGAAATGTTTTTTCAGATTTTAAAGTTTCAGCAGATTATGAATCGCTTGGTAAGTTAGACAAGCTAATTAAAAGAGGGACAGAGAAATACAAAAATATTTTTATTGATGAGTCTCATAGATTTAGAACAGAAACTAATATTACGTATGAAAAACTAACTAAGGTTTGTCGAGGTAAACGTATAATTCTTGTTACGGCTACGCCTTATAATAATTTACCAAAAGATATTTTAAGTCAGATTAAGCTTTTCCAAAAACCTAAAAAAAGCACAATTCCAAATCTGTCTAATTTAGAATCATTTTTTTCTGTACTTGCAAAAAGAATTAAAGGATTAGATAGGTTAAAAGATAAGAAGAAATATATCGAAACAGTTAAAATGAATTCTAAGGAAATCCGAGAAAAATTACTCAAGTATTTAATGGTTAGAAGAACGAGATCAGAAATTAAAAAATACTATCAGGAGGATTTAAAAAAGCAAGGATTAAAGTTTCCAGAAGTAGATGATCCTGAAGCTATTTTTTACGAACTCAATGAAGAAGAGAATGATATATTCAATAAAACAATTGAATTAATCACTAAGAAATTCAATTATACTCGATATACTCCATTATTACCTAAGTATTTTAAGGGCGATATTAAACAACCGCAAATTTCTCAAGAAAATATGGGAAAGTTCATGAAAATACTTTTGATTAAAAGATTAGAGAGTAGTTTTTATGCTTTTAGGAATTCTATTAATAGATTTATTTTTACTTATCAAAGATTTTTAGAAGAATTTGATAAGGGAAAGATATATATAAGTAAAAAATATGCCAATAAAATCTTTGAATTAATAGAGAATGATAATGATAAGGCTATTCAGTATTTAATTGAAAAAGGTGAAATTGAGCCATATTTTTCAAAAGATTTTAAAGATAGATTCAAGAAAGACTTAGAAGAAGATTTGAGTACCTTAAAGGAGATTAAAAGCTTATGGACTCATATCCATCGAGATCCTAAATTACTTAAGTTTATTAATATTCTTTCAACTCGTAAGATCTTAAGGAAAAATAAGTTAATTATATTCACTGAATCTAAGGAAACAGCAGATTATTTAGCTAAGAATTTAGATAAAAAATTTCCTGGACAGGTTTTATCTTTTTCTGGCGCTTCTGGCGCTGCAACAAGAGAAAAAGTTATTGAAAATTTTGATGCTGGAGTAAAGAATCCTAAAGATGATTATAGGATACTTATTAGTACAGAAGTGCTATCAGAAGGAGTTAACCTTCATCGTTCTAATGTAGTAATGAATTATGATATTCCTTGGAATCCGACTCGCCTAATGCAAAGAGTTGGACGTATTAATAGGGTTGATACTCCTTTTTCTAAAATCTATACTTTTAATTTTTTCCCCACAGTTGAATCTAATAATCAAATAAAACTCAAAGAAGCAGCTGAAGTAAAAATCAATGCTTTTATTACTCTTTTAGGAGCTGATGCTAGGTTATTAACTGAAGATGAATCAATTGAGTCTTATGAATTATTTAATCGTTTAACATCAAAAGAAGTGATTATCGGAGAAGAAGGAACAGATGAAAGTGAGCTTAAATATTTACAAATTATTAAAAAAATCAGAGAGAAAGATACAGATTTATTTGATAGAATTAAAAGATTACCTAAAAAATCACGAAGTGGGAGGATAAATAAAAAAGAGACAAATTCTCTTTTAAGTTATTTTCGCAAAGGAAAACTAGATAAATTCTTTTTATCTGATAATAAGGATATTAAAGAATTAGATTTTATCTCTGCTGCAAGTCTTTTAGAA
>Ga0208904_1001899_pt1 | contig 13695 bp, 12 predicted proteins | sample AntAceMetag02UKB_FD_184774 | JGI IMG/M metagenome (GOLD analysis project Ga0208904, IMG submission 184774) | Saline lake microbial communities from Ace Lake, Antarctica - Antarctic Ace Lake Metagenome 02UKB (SPAdes) (version 2) | ecosystem: Environmental > Aquatic > Non-marine Saline and...
CTGTTTTAACTGTCATATAGTATGTTAATGATTTAGTTTTTTAAAGGTTTTGATAGGGGTTTTTGTATGAAAAGTTTGAACTCAAAAGTTATTTAAATGTTATATTGTTTATTTTTTGGAGGTGAGTATGAAAACTATAGGAATTGTTTCTTTAAAGGGTGGTGTTGGTAAAACGTCGTCGGTGGTTGCACTTGGTGCTGCAATTGCAAGTTTTGGGAAAAAAGTTTTATTAGTTGATGGGAATTTTTCAGCTCCGAATCTTGGTCTACATTTGGATATTGTTGAACCCGAGCATACAATTCACGATGCTTTAAATCGTAAAAAAAATATTTCAGACATTATTTATTCGTTAAAACATTTTGATGTAATTCCTGCTTCTATTTTTAATCGAGAGGCTTTTAATCCTTTAAAATTAAAAGACACATTGAAACAGGTTAAAAATAAGTACGATTATGTAATCATTGATTCATCTCCAGCATTAAATGAAGAAACATTGGCAACAATGCTTGCCTCAGATAGGTTATTGGTTGTTACAACTCCAGATTTGCCGACTTTAGGAATGACATTGAAATCACTTAAATTAGCTAAACATAAAAAAATTCCAATTAGTGGTTTGATTTTAAATAAAGTTCATAATAAAAATTTTGAAATATCTTTGAGTGATATTGAGAAAACAGCAGAAGTTCCAGTTATGGCGGTTGTTCCTCATGATGTTAATATTTTAAAATCATTATCTAAGTCGATGCCGTCTGTTTTTTACAAACCAAAGTCAGCTTCAAGCCAGGAATATTTTAAATTAGCTTCAGCTTTAATTGGTGAAGAATATAAACCAAAAAGATGGAGAGATTGGTTAATGAAATTAACTCCGAATCGTCAGACAATTAATAGAGAGATTTATTATGAGACTGTTTTTAATTAATTAGAGGTTTGAATTTAATAGGCATAGAATTTTGGAAATCATTATATTGCCTTGCAATACAATATAGCCCCACCAGGATGTTGGCAGGTTTTGTCTCTGTTTCTTGGAACTTTATTTTATTCCTTGTTCCTTTAAACTGGGACAGAAAGTCGGATAGCCCTACCAGGATGTCGGCAGGTATTGTCCCAGTTATGAGGAACTTAGTTTTTTCTTATTATTCCTCCCCTTTGTTTTATTTGAAAATTTATCTTTGAAAGCTTTTTCAAGAAGGCTTTTTTCTTTTCTAAGAAGTATTTCTCTCTTTTCATGCATTTTGAGTAATTCTTCTTTATCTTTATGTTTACTTTTTTGAATATACTTTGTCCATTTTTTTATATCCTTTAGTGTTAAATCTATAGCCAAAAGTCTATCTCTTACCCACATGTTTCCTTTAATTAATTGGGGTTCTTCATCCAAATTTTCTTTTCGAGCATCCTTTATTAATTTCCCTTCCCTATTGATTCTCCATGAATTTTCTTTAATTTTATCCATTGGAAGGAGATCTTCATTTAGGTTTTCTGGATTAAATGCTGCAAAAACAATATTATTCAAAACCTCTTGTGAAAAATGGTCGGTAAAAGAAGTATATTTTGCTGGAAGAAAATATATCTCTTGTTTGTCTTTTGGTTCAAATTCCTTCATTAGAAACTCTGGAAGAGATTTTATTCCACATGTTCCGGTTTCTCCACCGAATTTCGCAATTCTCTTATAAAACTTTGAATCATATTTTTCCCCCTCTTTTTTGAATTTTTCCAAGTCTTTTCCAGAACACATTTTTTGTAGATGTATAAAGTTTCCATCGATACCCCAGAAACCAATTAGATCACCAGGATTCCATCCGAGTTCATTAAGAATGCCTTTAGGAATTGTAAATAAACCATATTTACCGTTGATTCTAAATCTGCTTGTATTTGTATACATAATATAACTACAATGTAATTCTTTTTAAAACCTTCCATTTTGTATACTTTATGGATACGGAGATTAAATTGTATTTATTCTAATTCCCTTTTGTTTTACATAACTTATTTTTCCTTCTTTCTCAAATCTTCTTAAAAGTGAACGACATTCTTCTTTATTTATGCTAAAATGAGTGCATAATTTTGTAAATATTTGATTGTAAAGAATCGTCCCATGATTATTCTTTCTGCATTTTTGCAATATAGAAAAAGCTTTATCGTTTAGATCGTATTCCTCACCTAATTTAATACGAGCATATTCAGAAAGAGTTATTCCGTTATCTTTTGCTTCTTTTGAAATTCTTTTATGATGTTCTGTTGTTAAAGAGAAATGTAAATGACTATTCTTTCCCCCGGTTTTTTTCAAGTTCATTATTCCAATAATCTACTACTTCATGTATCTCTTCAGAAAATTCAGAATTATTCTTTATATCTTCATAAATCTTTTTTAATTTTTTTTCTTCTGGTTGGTCTGAACTAATGCCATGCATAAGACCAAAAAAGAAATACATTCTTTTAGCATAAGTTACCATTTGCTCTGCCATTTCCACACTACTTAATTCTTCAAGTTTCGCCCCACATAGATTACAAAACTTAGAGCCTTCTAAAACTTCTTCATTACATTTTCTACATTTCATAAAAAATTAGGAAGATTAGAAGTTAAAAATATTTGGGTGATATATTTACCTTATTTGAAAAATACTGATGTTGCTGATCAAATCTCAAATGTTCCACAAAGGAAGAAAGCTACACGCCGAGTTCAATCTTGTGGCTATTCCCTGATATTTTTACTTAAATTATAGAAGCATAATTATTTTTTTAAAATGGAATGGTCACAAGAGGTTTACATTTATATCTTATCTATAATTTTATCTGCATCTAAATCTCTTGTTCCGACATGATTGTAATATCTTATGAAGGTAGAAAGGATTGAACTTACATGTAAGGGATCTAACTCTGAAATTTTTTCAAAAGCTTCCAAATCCTCAAAAGTTATGTGGTTTGTCTTTTGGAAATCTATGAGACTATTTTCCAAGAACCAAGTCTCTGGAAGAAAGTAATACCTATCTCCACCTTTATGATTTTCTATAAATGATTTTAATTTATCTTTTTTAGTTGGATCCTTTTTATATTCCTTGTATGCATCAAAATTCTTTAAAGGAACTATTTCTACGAGTAAGACATAGTCTGCTTTTCTACAACCATTTCTCAATTCAAAATTGCATGAAGGGGTTAAAACCAAATAATTTTTATCTTCTTTTTTAATTATATCTCCGAAGCTTATTTCTTTACTCAAAGGAGGATAAATATACATTTCTAAAGGGTGTTTTTTTTCAAGAAATGAATTATCGGTTTCATTCAAAATTTCCATGATATATCTTTCTGATAATGCATGTGTCAATCTTTTTGTCAATAAATAACTTGAAGAGTTCTCATCCAAATAAGGTTTAATTTTGTCCCAATCTTTATGTACAAAATCCCACATATATTCCCTAAATTTATCTTTTATATAAAAAGAAATTTTTTTCTTGATTAATGGAATATTTGAATCTAATATTTCATCAATTGCTTTTTTTATTCCTTCGTAACCCTTAGTTTTTGGAACAATTTTTATTATTTCTGATTCTTTTTCTTTAACTTCAGATGTGTATCCAGTATAAAAAATAATTGGAATAAACACATTTTTTTGTATGGCTTTTAGAATTGATTCTCCCAAATATTCTTTTTTTTCTTTATCAAAAAGATCTAAAATCATAATATCATAATCTGATTCTGATAACCATTTAAGATCTTCAGGATTGAAAAATTCTTTGGTTTCTACAATTATTTCTTCATTCGGGAAAGTATCTTTTTCCAAAATCTCTTTGATGGCCCTACGTTGGTCTTCTTCATCATCAATCATCAAAATTTTAATTGTCATTTTTCAAAATAAATGTTATTCTAAACTGTGTTGAAAAATTATCTTCTTCATCTTTTACCAATTCTAACATTCCTCCCATTTCAGAACATAATTCGCCCACTATTGTTAATCCCAATCCTATACCTTCTGGTTTTCTACTAAAATAAGGGTCAAAAATATAAGGGATATCTTCCCCTTTTATTCCCGGACCATTATCTGAAAAATAAATATTCAGTTTGTTTTCATCAACATTGAATCTAATTGAAATTTTCTTCTCTAAAATTTCTTTCTCACCTTGTAACCAATACAAACTATTATCCAATAAATTTAGAATAATTGCCTGAAAATCTTGATCATTTATTTTTAATTCAGTTTTTGTTGAAGGGAGATCAATTATAACTTGTTGTTTTTTTATTTCTTTATCAAAAAGATCAAAAACATTTTTTATTGACTCTTCTAAAATTACTTTTCTTTTGATTTTAGTCCTTCTTCCACTAAAAGGTTCCAATCTCACAAAAAGATTGGAGATGGCTTCTCTCTCAACTTTAATTAAAGCAAAACTTTTTTTTAATTTTTCTATATCGAGATTATCTTTTCTTAATTCTCTCTCTATTATTTCTATTTCATTTTTTGTTTTAGAAAGATAAGAATTTCCATCATGCAAAACCGAATCAATTAATTGCCCAAGGGTGGATAAACGTCTATATCTTGATAAAACCTCTTGAACTCTCTTTATATTCTCCTCTATTTTCTCCTTAGTTTTTGACAAGGTAACTATGGCTTCAGGATCTTTACCAAGTTTTCTTTGAACAAGTTCTATTACTGGGTCTATATTCATATCTGAAAATAGGTTTGGTTGTTGAGAGAGTATTTTCTTTTCAGATCTTCTTTCCTTAAATCTTCTTGATTCTAATTCTGATAAAATGCTTTTTAGGGTTAATTTTAAATCTTCAAAAGGTTTTCCCTCAACAATACCTTGCCTACTACTTTGATCTTTTAGTTCTGGGTTATCTTCCATGCTGATTAAAGCATATCCCACAACTTGATTGTTACTTAATCTCATGGTAGGGTTCTGAACACGCCTCATATCTAATCTGATCCAATCTAAACTTGGATCTCCATATGGATATACTCTAAAACTATCCCGATAAATACTAACTCCAGCAGCAGTATCTAAATCTTTTCTTATATTGCTTAAATTTGTTCCAAGTTTTGCAGCCCACTCTTTCATGGCTTCAATATCTCTATCCCAAACACGAAATTCAAATTGAAATTCTCCACAGGTTGGAAATTCCCCATATCCTACAGAAACTTTTTTATTAAATTGTTCTTCATTATTATCTGAACCTTTGTAAATCACACTTAAATTTCCTTCTTTATCCATTTTTCCTTTTATCGAATAGGTAGGATAATTTAATGAATCTGGAGGGCATATTTCTCCTTGTAATTTTTTAAACCTTTCTGGAAGTTTAAGAAAAATTTTAAAATCTTTAATTGGGATTATTGGATTGATTAATCTGGATAAAGTAGCTTTTAGATCTGAAAGCTTTGATGCATTCCATTCGGAGTTTAAATCTTCAAGTTCTAAGATTGTTCCCTGATCTTTGATAAAAATATTCTTTTTATTTAATTCCCAATTACAAAAAATTTCATCCAAGTACTTTTCCTCTTCATTAAATTGAGTCCAATCAAAATATCCCATTATTTCATCTTCTCCTTTTTTTCGAGAGATAATTTTTAATTGTTTTGATATTTTTGAAGAGGCAAATCTCCCAACACCTTTTTCCCCCAAGATCCTTCTTCCTTTTTTACTTTTTACTTTTCCTTTTTTTAAAATTGTTGCTGGTTCCATCCAACCTTTTTGAAGAATTTCCAAATTCATTCCAAAACCATCATCTTTAATGATTATTTTTCCTTCACCTTTTTCTATATTTCCTTGAAATTCAATCTCAACTTTAGAAGCATCTGCATCATAACTATTTTTTATTAATTCTGTTATTGCAACAAAATCATTACTAATTAACTCTTCTCCAATTGTTTTGATAATTCTTGCTCTTGGACGAAATATGTCTTTACCTGTTTCATTCATAAAAAAATTAGAGAAATAGATTATAAATAGATTTTGCTACCGCCTTTGCCATTTTTGGAGGCACAGCATTTCCTATTTGTTTATAAGTTTTAATTTTTCCACTTACAAATTTATATTTATTTGGAAAAGATTGGATTCTTGCACACTCTTTTTCTGTTAATTTTCTTATTGAACCCGGTTTAAACTTTTCATCATATTTTACAAGTGCTTCACATCCGTCTTTATAATATCTTGCCGAAATAGTGTAGGATTGATCATCCATATTTAAGAATTGCCAACCAAAACCCCTTTTCAATTTTTTATTCCTTTTTCCTCTCCTAATAAATCCATCAATTAATTTTTGAGAATAAAAATAAGTTTTTTCTATGTTCTCTTTGGGTAAAATCAAATTTCCAACAACAACTTCTTTTGTTTTTTTAATATCATATTTTATGTTTTTCTTTTTTGATCCAATCAAAAACATTCTTTTTCTTTTTTGAGCAACACTATAATCTTTTGAATTTAAGAAATGAGCTTCTACATAATATCCACTTTCTTTTGCCAATTCTTTTACTATGTCCAACACCAATTTTCCCTTTTTATCTGTCATTGTCCTAAATCCCTGAACATTTTCAATTACAAAAAATTTAGGTTGAAAGTCTTTTACAATTCTTAAAAATTCTTGAACAAGTTTATTTCTTGGATCTTTTGGGTTTCTTCTACCCGCCATTGAAAATCCTTGGCAAGGTGGTCCTCCAATCACCAAGTCCACATTTTGATTTCCTATTTTATTAAGAATTTCTTGTTTAGAGATATCAGATATGTCTCCGCAAATGGTTTTTGCTTCTTTATGGTTTTCCGCAAAAGTTTCTAAGGCATCTTTGTCATGATCTATACCCAAAATGCTCGTAAAACCTGCTTCTTTAAATCCTTCACTTAACCCTCCAGCTCCACAGAATAAGTCCATAACATTCAACCTCTTTTTCATAAATCTTAATAAGGTTCTATCTTTATAAAACCCAGGTATAAAATCAAATTAATTTTTTTTATCTTCATTTAAAACAGAATTTAACATTTCCAGTTCTCTTTTAATTCTGTGTTCTAATTCATCATAAGTTATAATGTGTATATGGGGATATAAATGAAAATTAATCTCTTTCAATATTCTTTTTTCCTCTTCTTCCAATTTTGCACCCATTAAAATAATTCCTTCTGCTTTTTGGATTCCATAAACTCCTTCGCTTGTTTTATCACTATAAATATCTGTTTTTCTCAGATAAACAATTATTTCGCTTAATGCTTCGGATAAATCTGGGGAGATTACATATCTTCTTTTTTTATTTCCATCTTTCCTCACAAAAGGTTTCTTATTTGGACTTTTTATTTCAAAAATAAAATCTTTATTGTATTTTGTTTTAATGTGCAAATCAATTTCGGTTTGTTTATCAACCCCTTCATTTTTTGCCCCAACAAAACATTCCAATCCCAACAACCAAGGTTCAGATTCTATTTTTCTTTTAATTTCTTCTTCTTTCCCTTTATTTTCTTCTAAACTTTTATTAATAAGTTCAATAAACTCTGCATAAATTTTATTAAAATTTCTTTGATAATTTCCTTTTGTTTCTTTTGCTAATTCCAAAATTTTTCTATGTTCTTGTTCTTTTTTTTCAGCTATTTTTAATTTTATTTGCAAATTTGCCAATTGGTTTGTTAACTCTTCCTTCTTAGATTTATAAGATTCTATTTCTCCATCTAAAGTTAAAGATTTCCCAAATAATTTAAAATAAGATTTTTTCACAGTTTTTAAGAACCAGTTCAACCACGAAGAAAAGTTCAAATCTTCATCTATCCAAATACTTTTTCCATATTGTTCATAATTTCCAGTTCTTTTTCCTAATCTTACAGAAATACCTTGTTTCCCTTTTGAAGTTTCAAATAATGCCGCTGAACTTACCTTATCTCCATCTTCCCATTTTTCTGTTGGGCTCAATCTCTTTAAAGGAGTTTTATTTTTTTCTTTAACCATAAAAAAACTACGAGGATTATATATTTATAATTATCTCTTAATATAATGTCTAAAACTCTTATCTTGGGGATTGACACAAGTGATTAATCCTTCTTTTTCCATATCTAACAAAACTCTACTTATTGCACTCCTATGCTTACTCAATTCCTTTGCAATTTCTGTTGCAGTTTTAGCTTTATCTAATACTTTCCACACTTCTTTTCTCAATTCTCCTTTCTTTAGGAATATTTCTAATTTTAATTCTTTACTTATCACGTAACAGAAGCGTAACAATTATTAAAAACAACTGGTGACATTAGCGTAACATAAGCATAACTCTTAAAAAATACAAAATCTTTACAAAATCATGAAAGATAACCTTACCGATAAACAAAAATTAGAGATAGAAGAGCATGCTGAAGAAATTATAAAAAAACAACCAGTAAAAAAATCAATAATTGTTTCTGCAGGAATATCTTTATTATCTGGGACAAGCCTACTTCTCCTTGGAATAGTTTTTATGTTCATATATTGGATTATGGGATTAATTATGATTATTGTTGGAGCTCTATTCATTAATTCTGCAAATAAAAGCACTGCTAATGTTAAAAAGTTGAAAGAAGAAGATAAAGAAAAAATGATTAAGAAACTTCAATTAAAAGCATTGAATGGAGAAGATTGGAAAAATAAAAATTGATTTTTGGGCATTATTTTTTTAATTTATTTAAAAATTATATTTAAAATAATTTATCGAGATATTCAAATTCTTTACCTGAATTTTCATAAACATATTTTTTATTTGAATTTATTTTCCAGATATTTGAAAATTCCACAACAATTCCCCCAATAAGATTTTTATTCTTTTGCTCTTTAATCCATTCTTGAAGTGCTTCTGCCTTGAATTTAGTTTCATTGGAACTTGCTGTTTCTCCCTTTTTTGTATCCACAATCAAAATCTTTTCATTTTTTAACTTAATTATCCAATCCGGATAAAATAATCTTTCCCTATGCTTTTCTTGATCAAAGTAAGGAATAGCAAAGTGATCACTTCCTTCATCTCCATTTTTATGCCACCACTCAATACTACTTTTTCTATCAAGATATTTCATAAATTTTGTTTCATTAATTTTTCCTTTATATTCTTTCATCAAATAAAATGGTTTCATAGAACACTTATTTACATCTTCTTTTATTTCTTCAGAATCCTCATTATATTCTAATATTTCATTTGGCAATTCCAATAAAACAACAGATTTTGATCTTGATGCTTTTTTGTCCACTTCACTTTCCCTAATTGGCCTATATTCCAAGAGAGCATCTGCAATTATCTTTCTTAATTCACTATCTTCTTTTAATAAATCCTTAATAATCAATTTGTAGTAATTATCTCTTTTTTCTTTAGAAATTTTTTCAATCCAAACATTTAATGCAGTTTTCAATTTTCCCCATGATCTCACTGGTGCAAATCTTCTATGTTCATCTTCTTGTTTTGCAATTATATCAAAACATAACATATTATACATTCTTATTAAATCATTTTTGGAAGTTTCTTTATTTAAATCAGTTCCATGATCTGCTAATTCTTGAATAAAATTATCAAAATTGTCAATCTCCGCATCAATAATTAATTTGTTTTCTATATGTAATGAATCAAAAGACAATCCTTTTTGCTCTAATTTCTTTTTGGATTCATCTGGATGATCTCCATTTTTTATTCCAAAAGATCTATTTGCTATTTTTTCAAAGGTATTTTGAAAAGTATCCCCCAAATCATTATAATCTGGCCTACTCATAAAAGTGGAATTTAATTTTATGGGAGAAATATTTTCTTTTCTTTTGCTTTTGAAAATAAATGGTTTGTTTATTCCTAATTTTCCCCAATTTTCTTTCACTTGATTTCTCTCATAATTTGTATAAAGATATGCTTTATTCAATTCTTGTTCTGAATAATATTTTGCTTCAGGCATTCTCAAAACCCTTCCAATAGTTTGTGTGTGAAAGACAGGATTCCTAATTTCCCGAAACATCACAAGTACTGAAGCTCTTGGACAATCCCATCCTGTTGCTGCTGCTTGCTTAAAAATTAAAAAATCCACTTCTGAATTATTTTCTTCAATCTCTTCCAAATTCTCTTTTTTTCCAGAAAGCCAAATGGCAACTTTATGATCTGGAATCCCTTTTTCTCTTAAATAATTTTTAACCAAATCCATTTTTGTTTGATTTAATGTTTCTTTTGTTGAAATATCATCATTAGGTAATTGAATTAAAACTAAGGGATTTATATCTAAGTTTAATTTTTTATATTTTTTTAATAATTCTTCTCTTTTATTATATGCCAAATCTAAAAGTAAAATATCTTGATCAATTTCCTTTTTCTTTACATTTTCTAAATCTTCTTTTGTTTGAGTTATTATTTTCTCTTTGATTAATTCTGATTCGATAACATCCTCCCGGGTTACATTAACAAAGCCCTTTGTTTTCATTTCCAATTCAAGAGCATTTGGGATATTCTTTGGTGTTGCTGTTATCTTTAAAATTATTTTTGGATCTATCAAATCAATCAATTCATCTGCAAGAGTTGTATCTGTATCTCTATGTGCCTCATCAACTATTAACACAATTTCTCTATTCTCTTTTTGAGTTTTTTTTATCAATTCATCAAATTTTCCATCATCTCCTTCTGTGTGTTCTGTTGGTTTTCTCAATGTTCTCCCTTCTTTTGTTGAAGATTTTAATTTTTGCCAATTAATGAAGAAAACATTATTCTTTTCAAGTTTATTTTTATTGGCCAGATCATTCAAATCAATTAAATTTAATTCGGATGCACCACCATAATAATCAAAAAGTTTATTTTTACTTTGAAGGTAAGAGGGTTCATTAAAACTAAACCAAAGAAAACATTTATCTGCATCAAATTGAGGATCTCCAGTTAAATCCCTTAAAAATTGTGCCATAACAATTGTCTTACCAGATCCAGTTGGAGATTTAAAAATCAATTCAGTTTTTCTATTTCCAGATTTCCAAAGATTAAGAAATTGCTCTCTTAACTTTTCAATGGCTTTTTCTTGAAAGGGTTTTAATTTTATGTTCATAGTCTTGATACCTCTTTATATACATCAATTAATGGTTCAGGGATATCTTTAACTTTTATGTTTTTGTATTCTCCAAACTCATTGGCATATTCATTCTTCCCCCAACTAAAAATATAAAGATTTACCTTCTTATTTATTTTGTCCAATTTTTCAATTAATTTTTGTAATTTGATTTTATCTTCTTTAAAATAAATTGCAGTTAATTTATTTCCATTTGAAAATATCTGCCACCAGTTATCTTTTTCAATTTCATCAAAAGTTTCTTCTTTTATTGCAATCATTTCGCCTGTTTTGTGTGTTAAATTAATTTTATCCTGATCAGTTGCATTATCAAGATTTTCTGTTTCAACAAAATCCGTTTTATAATATCTTGTTTTTATCCCTAATTTATGCAACCTTGTATGACAAATATCTGAACAAATATTTTCTTCATTATTTGTGCAAAGAATAAATTTTCTTTTCAGACCATCTTTGTTTAATTCCATCACTGCATGGCCTGTCGTTCCAGATCCAGCCATAAAATCCAAAATAAGAGAATCTTTTTTTGTAGACAAACTTAATAAATCTTTAATAAGAGTTGAGGGTTTAGGATAATCAAATACAACTTTCCCAAAAATGCTTTTTAATTCTTTTTTTGCAGAATCATTGGAATAAGCGTTTTCTATAAATGCTATTGAGGAAATTGGTTTTGATCTTGGAGTAATTTCAACAAAATAATTGCGTCCTTGATTTTTCGAAATAGTTGCATTCTGATAGGTTTTGGTGTATATCCTTGGAGATTTATTTTTATATTTCTTTAATACTATGAATCCTTCTTTTAACCCAAATTCAAATAGTTTTTTAGACCACCTCCAACAGAAATCCCTTGCAGGATTTTCTTCTTTCCTTTTTTCCATTTCTTTTTTAGAAACGCCTCCGGGAAGAATACTTTCTCCCTCTAATTTTATTTCATAATCTAATGATGAAGAATATTGGATTGAATCATAATCAAGCGTTTGATTCAATTTATAAAAACCTCTCTCTTCAAAAAATTCATCTTTATGTTTAAAATTTGAATCTGTATGTTCTAATTTATTTAATTTAGAAAATTCACTTTTTGAATAGACTAAAACATAATCATGATTGAGGGATATATTGTCTGAAGATTTTCCCCCTTTCTTAATTAACCTTGGGAGAATTGTCATAAAATTTTTTTCTCCAAAAATCTCATCACATAAAATTTTTAATTGGGCGACTTCATTATCATCAATTGAAATAAAGATAACTCCTTTTAATGAAAGTAAAGATTTTGCTAATTTTAATCTTTTTTCAATAAAATTAAGCCATTTGCTATGCCTATAAGGGCTATCTTTCTCTACAAATGTGTCATTATATTTAAAATCATTATTTCCTGTATTGTAAGGGGGATCAATATAAATCACATCAATTTTCCCTTTATGAGTATAATTCAAGACAGAAAGAGAATGATAATTATCCCCTTCAATTAAAAGATTTGTTGGCTCATTTTCTTTCCCTTTAATTTTTTTCCTTTTATTTTCTACCAAGATAGGTAATTTTTTTCTACAATTCAAAACTACTTTCTCTGGTTCTTTTTCCGTATCCCAAACAAGACCATATTTTTTTCTACTTTTTAATTTTTGAACTTGTGCCTTTAAATTTTCAACTTCTTGCAATAATTCTTTTTCTGTTTTCTTTTCCATTTAACTTATTTTGATTAAACTCCTTATAATTTCAACCTCTGCAAGTGTATCGAGCTCGCAATACTTTTCTAATGCTTTTCTCACTTTTAATCTTTCTGCCTCTTCAACGTCTCCATACGTCACCCTTTCATATTCTAAACTTGCCAAAATTCCATTCTTTATGTCAAGATCATCATATTTCAAATCACTCAGAACAGGCAAAACATATTTTATTGAAGCACTTCCTTTTTGTTTTGGATCATAATACCAGAAATTTCTAAACACGTCCCAAAGATCTTTTATTCTTGGCAAAATATTCCCTACATACCATTCTTTAAACTCAGGGAAGGCATCTGAACACTCATTCAGTACCCCTTTCTCAAATCCTTGATTATATACCAAAACACTCCCTACATCCCCCAAATTGTCTTTAAGTGCTTGTATAAACTTAGGCCGAGGATCACTTGTGCCTTCTGCCAAAAATGAGATGTGTTCACATTCACCCCCTTGTTCTTGTTGAATATGCAAACTAAACTGAAAAGGAATCCTCTGGTATGGTTTCATTCCATCATACTTCGGAATTGCAGGATTAATGGTTTCAAAGTCTAAATAATAAATCGGATATTCTAAATTATCTAAGAAATGTTTGATTTGTTTTTCATCCTTATGAACTCCCCCCTTTTCGGAAAGTAATCTCTGGATCTTTTGTTTTTCATTTAATTTTATTGAATCAGGTACTTCATTTAATTTCATTATTCCAGAATCATACAATTCAAACTTTTTCTTAGATAACATTCGATAAAAATTAAAAATACTCTCTTCGGGGAGATGATTCCAACATTCTAATTTTAATGCACAATCATAAGGATCTGAACAATGAACTCCAATAGCACATTTTGGCTCTTGTTTAGAGGAGATTATTTTCAACATATTCTCAATTCTCTTTTCAATTCCTAAACCAAATTCTTCAACTTTTTCTGTAATGTCAGTTTGCACAAATAATTCATTGGGTTCAATCTCTCCACTCTTAAGAT
>Ga0208904_1001910_pt1 | contig 13650 bp, 14 predicted proteins | sample AntAceMetag02UKB_FD_184774 | JGI IMG/M metagenome (GOLD analysis project Ga0208904, IMG submission 184774) | Saline lake microbial communities from Ace Lake, Antarctica - Antarctic Ace Lake Metagenome 02UKB (SPAdes) (version 2) | ecosystem: Environmental > Aquatic > Non-marine Saline and...
CGATAACCGTGACAACGGAATCCTCTAGATGCTCTAAACTTGTATGTTTTTGTTCCCTGGTAGCGCTTATCTATCACACCTTGATACTCCTTGTAGTTCGTCTATTCACCATCACCAATCGTTTCCATGATTGCCTTGAAGCCGTTGAGGCCTGCTTCGATATTTTCGATAATTTCACTTGCCAGGATGTCGGGGTCCGGAAGGTTGTCCAAGTCGGCCAGACTTTTATCTTTCAGCCAGAAGATGTCCAGGTTGGTATTGTCCCTGGCCAGGATTTTTTCATTTTCAGGGAGCCTTAGAGCACTGTTCAGCGAGAAGCTATCTTATCCTAGTCTACGCTCAAAGACCCACATCAAGTATGGCTTCCGGATGCTTGGCAGCAACACGTACCAAAGTTCTGGCTGGTTCATCTGGTTTTCGGCGACCTTGTTCCCAGTTCCGTAATGTACCAATGCTTATCCCTAACAATTGCGCAAACTTGTTTTGAGAAAGACTAAACTGCTTTCTGATAGCTTTTACGTCAATTTCATCAATCACAAACTTGCGATCCGGCTCCATTTCTCCGCTCATGATTGCTTTTCCTTGCCGTATGTTTTCCATTAATTCATTAAATATCTTTTTTACATTACTGAGTCTTTTTAACTTCAGATTCTGGTATATAATTGTTACCACCGGTCATGGGTAGTTACAATGTTATCTGCTCCATAAATCTCAAGAAAAAGCATATCGTCGATCAAGTCGAGGATCTTTTCCCTCGCCTCTGCATTTGATTCAGAGGATGTGTATTCCCGCGTTAGAAGATTTTGTAGCGTGTGAACATTTGAGATATGTTGTCCCTGATGGTTTTTGTTTTCTGTTATATTTGTGATAACTCGTTGAGTGGCCTCTATAACGATGTCAAGTACATCACAAGTCGCTTTTTCCAGCATGTGAAAAAATGAAAAAGTATTATTCGCAAAAGCTGGAGATTTTACGAATACAGTAGCAAGTTCTTTATATAATACAATTTCTTCCGATTTGACCTTGCTGAAGACTTCTGCCGCTTTTTTGCGCACCTCTTCATCCTCATCAAAGAAAAGCCCTTTTAAAAGGGCTTCGGCACGTTGTCTGTTCTCAGTCACGTTTATTGAACTACAGGTTATATCAGCCAAGAGTCTTCTATGATCAGCCCCCTCTGATGCGAGTCTATCGGATTTACCAATGTATGCATCGTTTCTAAAGCCCTCACAGAATATACACCATGCTCCTATCAATGCATGTGTATCATCTCCACTTTCCAATAATTCTGTGACAAGTTCATCCGCTAAGTCTGGTAACCTATAGAAAATATATGGGAATAAGTGTGTTCCCTCATGGGTGATGAGCGGAGCCAGGCGTGATGTGGAGTTATAATGTGTTCTGCTATCTGGAAGACAATCAACCTATGTATTGCATCAGAAAAACGAACTTTATTCATATTGAATAAAGCCGCCAGCGGTCTCATCATACTGCAGCGCACACTGATCAAAGTCTCTTTCTCAAACGCTATCTCAACAGCATCCCAGACCCTGTTTTCAGCTTCCGGGGCATTCCATAATACAGCACTCAATGCTTCCCATGCGGCGCCACGGGCACCATTTATACCTCGAATGTGGACCATTCTGCCATGATAAAGAAGCGTGTCAATAGAAATTGTTTCGCGTTCTATGTGTTGTATATCTGATTCTTCACTCTCATGTGCTTCCCCGTTCAATGCATAAAACATTGATGCTTATGCGGATCAAGTTTATCAAGGTAGATGACCGCTGATTCTGGAGCTTCTTGTACAATTTTCTTCAGAGCCGAGCGGTAAATGCCAAGAAACTGATCAAACCCGAAACGATGACCTGAGTACGTTCTATGATTGAAATTGTACCAATTTGGCCCTTCACCTTCGGCGATTACCAAGTCGATTGAATGTGCTATTGCATCAGTTGTTCCTTGTAAAAATACAAGTGGTGTCTTTTCTGAGATTTCGAAAAGAGAGTGAGTATCCATCAACTTAAGTTCGTCGCGTTCAAATATATTACGCCCGGGATATAGTGCAAACCAGGCATCAAAAAGTGAATGAATAATCTGCCCGCAGCGCTCATGTAATTTTTGCTCTAGCATGTGTAGCAGCATCCGAATGTGATCACTTTTTTCATCATGGAACAGATTACGAGGATGCGAATTGATCACATCTTCACATAATTGGAGATCAACAGCATGATTGCCATGTCCGCCATAACCGAACCAGTTCAAAAGTCGAATTGCACGGTCTGCGTCATTACCCCACCAAGAACGCAATAGACTAGAAACTTCTACAGGGCGATGATCCGCAATACTAAAAAGCCATCCCAATACCGATTCTGAACGGTCGTTATCCTCGCCGTTGATTTGCTGTTGAATCCAACCTTTTTCATTCAAAAAATCAAACCATTTGTAGGTTGAGAGAACCGCACTTCGAAAGAGATGATTGAATTTTCCACTCGGTTCATTAAATTGAGAAATGATTTCAAATTCTTGTATACTTGGCTTATCGATAGAACCCAACCACTGGCTAATCGCAGTCTTTATGTGAAAACGAATTTCACTCTTAGATAGAACAGATAAGAGCTCTGTACGATAACGACTAAAGTCACTTTGTCGCGTCGCTTCCAGAATTTGTCGTACCTGTGTCCTCCTAAATAAATGTTGTTCTGTCGATGAAAGCAGATCAACTAAGCTCTGATTTTTGTTTACAAATGATCTTGCATAGACATGATCAAAAAAACTCTCATGAAAGAAATTAACTTGGTTACGGGACAAAATAATCATGCCTTCGGAGGTTAAAATGTCAACGGCATTTGGATAAGAATCCAAAATCGAAATCGGCGCATTTAGCTTTTGCCGCTGACTCATCCAATCACACATGGACGTTAACACATGGATCAAGGACCAAGAGGTCTTTCGTTTCCTTGATATGCTTCGTTGTTTTTTCTCAAGCAGTTTATCATGTAAATTGGAAAGGGAAAGAAAGGAAAACCCTGGATTATCAATTTCCAGAAAAACAGCTAGGTTAATGGGTAAACGAAGCAATTGCCGTTGAGGGTTATTTAATGAGGATACATCAACCCCTATACTTTTCAAAAGTGGTTCGATTTCAGCTGCCCAATTAAGGTCTTGACCTGAGTTCTTACAATAGTCTCTCCACCTGCCCCAAAAGGTGTGTATGTCTGAAGATATGCCTCGGTTTCTTCACCTAAACGTTGAGGGATGGTCTGGTCAATTGCCCACTCTTTGAGCTTTAGTTCGCCATTTTCCTTGATGGCAGCGCGAACACCTTCACATGTGAGGGTGTTATTAAAGTGATTTTCAAGAATATCACGAAGAATGGGAAAGGTTTTTATACCACCGTCATGGAAATGTAGATCACCGTAGGAGTCAATAAACGAGTCCAATTCTCCTTCAGGAATAAATCTTATATAGCTCCGCTGAAGCCAATCGAAAATGATCTCAAATGGTTGTGACCACTCTTTGTTTAGTTTCTGATATGCTAGGTTTTGTTCTTCAGACAGTGCTTCCAAATACTGATCATGTGAGTTTGAGAGCCGTGCTTTTTCTGTAAGCGTTCTCAGCTCTTTGGCATTGTCCTGCGAGACGAAATAACAGTGTGCGTTTTTATCGGTAGATAATCGCTTAGAAAACGCGTTTAATACTCCCTCTTCTTTGAGAGCGTTGATTGTCCAGTTTCCTTTCGAAGAATTTATCTTGGTTTGGTGCCACTCTGTGATTTGACCACGCGCAACCGCAAATTCGAAACCTCGATATTCTGTTTCAAGGCCTTCATATTTCAACCACTCCGCTTTGCCCGCAATTACATCTATCAAAGACCGGACCAGCCACTTGGCCTCGTATCGATTTCCTAGTTTTCCTGCTATTCCACCTGCAATCATTAGGTTAACTTAGTTATTTGATTTCGCTTTATTGGGTAGAGACTTAATTGTTTTATTCAATATATCCTTCTCTGCATCATCAACCGCTCAGAAAAATAATCAGTGTAACTATCCATTACTTTAAAGAAAGGTTAAATTTCGGTAACGATTCACTTCCATTAGTGCACTTTCCCGGATCGTTTTTAGATTCGCGTGGCAAGATAAGAGTTTCGACTTGGCTATTTACACCTTGAAGCCGATTTTCGTTTTTTCGTCTTCCGGCGGATTCACCAGCTGGCGGACAGCGTCGAAGACGATTCTGAAATTCTCGTCGTATTTTTGCTCCATTTCATCGATCCTCTTCACCAGATCTCCGTAGTTTGTGACCATATCTCGGATTCGGGTGAACGCTCTCATGATGCCAATGTTCACCTGAATAGCGCGATCGCTGCGAAGTACGCTGGAAAGCATCAATATTCCATGTTCAGTGAAGGCAAATGGTTGATATCTTGATCCTCCCCAACTTGAGGTCGCAAATTGCGACCTCAAGTTGGTAAGCTACTGTTTTGTTGGTTGAAACATAAAATCATCGGGAAACCGATCTATGTTTCTTTTAACGGACTCCTTTAACCGCTTTGTTTCAACCTGGTATAATTCTGCTAAGTCTCGATCCAGCATCACCCGTATACCGCGAACGACATAGATTTTGCTTAGGATCTCTTCAGAAGTGATGATCTCGTTTTCCATGTCTGCCTCTGATGTTCACGCGAACGACAATAATCTGACAATGTTGAGTGTCGGTCCGGTTGTTCCATGGATGAAAAATTTCCAGGCCTGGTCTCTGCGTCTCACCAATAGCGGTAACTTACTCCACATTACGAGCAAAAACAAGAGTGTCCCTTCACAATCGGGGAAATCGCATGACCATGTCCCAATGATATGATTCGTTCTCACGGAGAAGGTGGTGATTTAATTCCTGATAAAACTTGTCCTTATGCTAACGATGAACTATTGCTCTGTGTTCCGATCCCAGACTTCGAGAATGATCAATAGGCGTGTTTTGTCTGTGGTAGTAAGTGAGGTAGTGGTTGTAGCAAATGTATTTGGGGGAGGAACTCGAGAAGGTAAAGTAGAGATTCCCCGGATGGGGAATCTCTACCCTAAACAAAACTACTAATTCTCTTCGTAGGTGAAGGAAGCCCGGTAGTATTCACGGAACATCCTGGCAATGTTAGACATCTTGATCGCTTTCGGGCATTCTGCCTCACACTCACCTTCGTTGGTACAGTTACCAAAGCCTTCCATATCCATCTGCCTGACCATGGACAACGCCCGCTTGTCTCTTTCAGCCTGACCCTGCGGCAATAAAGCCAACTGGGAAATCTTCGCACTGACAAAGAGCATGGCAGAAGCGTTTTTACAGGAAGCGACACAGGCCCCACATCCAATACAGGCTGCGGCATCCATGGCTTTATCTGCGTTTTGCTTGGGGATTGGTAGCGCATTGGCATCCTGGGGAGCGCCGGTTTTCGTGGAGACAAACCCACCTGCCTGGATGATGCGATCAAATGCACCCCGGTCTACCACCAAGTCCTTAATCACTGGCAAGGCCTTGGCTCTCCAAGGTTCGACAGTAACAGTCTGACCATCTTTGAAACTACGCATGTGCAACTGACAAACAGTAATCTCTGTTTCGTGGCCATGAGCCCTGCCACCGATATACAAGCTGCACATTCCGCAGATACCTTCCCGGCAGTCATTGTCAAATGCGACCGGGTCGTCACCTTCCAGGATCAGCTTTTGGTTCAGAACATCCAGCATTTCCAGAAACGACATGTCCGGAGAGATATCGTTCAGCGGATACGCCACTAATTTGCCCTTCGCCTGGGCATTCTTTTGACGCCAAATCTTAAATGTCAAATTCACTGATATACCTCCTACTTATAACTGCGTTGGGTTAAATGCACATGTTCAAAAGTGAGCGGTTCCTTATGAAGTGTGGACGCTTTATCAACACCCTGGAATTCCCAGGCAGCAGCATAGGCAAAATCCTCATCATTTCGTAAGGCTTCACCTTCTTCTGTCTGTGACTCTTCACGGAAATGACCACCACATGATTCTTTCCTGTCCAGAGCGTCGGTCACCATCAGCTCGCCAAATTCAAGAAAATCAGCGACTCGACCGGCTTTTTCAAGTTCCTGGTTAAACTCACCGTTTTCGCCTGGAACTTTAACGTTTTGCCAGTACTCTTCCCTGATTTTGGGTATCTTCTCTTTTGCTTCTTGCAGACCTGCTTCATTTCTGCCCATACCACATTTTTCCCAGAGTAGCTTGCCCAGTTCACGATGGAAATCGTCGACTGTTCGCTTACCGTTGATGGTAAGTAACATTTTTGCACGTGTGGTTGTCTGGTTTTCTAGATCTTTAACAACAGAGTGGGTCTTGTCGACTGCTTCCAGTTCTGTCCCGGCAAAATAACCACCGATTGTCGCAGGAAGGACGAAGTACCCATCTGCCAGACCCTGCATCAGGGCACTGGCCCCGAGTCGGTTGGCACCGTGATCTGAGAAGTTGGCCTCTCCCAGTACAAACAGACCTGGAATAGTACTCATCAGGTTATAGTCCACCCAGAGTCCACCCATGGTGTAATGAATCGCAGGGTAGATTTTCATCGGTGTCTGGTATGGGTTGCTGTCAGTAATATGATGGTACATGTCAAAGAGGTTGCCATATTTGGCAGCCACTGAATCTTCTCCCAAGCGGCCAATGGCTTCAGCAAAATCAAGATAAACCGCTTCGCCGCCGTTGATCCCTTTACCGTCGTCACAAACCAGTTTTGCGTTTCTGGATGCGACGTCACGAGGAACCAGGTTACCGAAGGAGGGATACTTTCTTTCCAGATAGTAATCTCTTTCCGCTTCCGGGATCTGCTCGGGCGGTCGGGTATCTCCCTTCTTGGCAGGAACCCAGACACGGCCGTCGTTTCGCAGACTTTCGCTCATTAGCGTCAGCTTTGACTGATAATCACCGGAAACCGGGATACAGGTGGGGTGAATCTGTGTGAAACATGGGTTGGCCATAAAGGCACCCTGTTTATGAGCTCGCCAGGCAGCTGTTACGTTACTGGCCATGGCATTGGTCGAGAGATAAAAAACGTTCCCGTAACCACCGGTTGCCAGTACCACCGCATCGGCTGTATAGGACTCAACGTCACCGTTGATCAGATTCCGACAGACGATTCCACGGGCCTTGCCGTTGATAACAGCCAGTTCCAGCATTTCACGACGTTCATACATCTTGACGTTTCCTTCACCGATTTGCCGACTCAGAGCGCTATATGCACCTAAAAGAAGCTGTTGTCCAGTCTGACCCCGAGCATAGAATGTTCTGGATACCTGTGCGCCACCGAATGAACGGTTGTCCAGCAATCCGCCGTAATCTCTTGCGAACGGAACTCCCTGGGCCACACATTGATCAATAATATTGTTACTGACCTGGGACAGCCGGTAAACGTTGGCTTCCCGAGCTCGAAAGTCACCACCCTTGACAGTATCGTAAAAGAGCCGATATACGCTATCTCCGTCATTGGGATAGTTCTTAGCAGCATTGATACCACCCTGAGCAGCAATACTGTGCGCACGACGGGGGCTATCCTGGAAACAGAAGTTCTGTACATTGTAACCCAATTCAGCCAAGGAAGCAGCGGCCGAAGCACCTGCCAATCCAGTTCCTACCACAATAACTGAAAACTTTCGTTTGTTAGCCGGGTTGACCAATTTTAAATCAAACTTGTGTTGATCCCACTTCCCCTCAATCGGACCACTGGGAATTTTTGCATCTAAAACTGTCATTTATCCCCCCGCATTAAGTTGTGTAAGAAAAAAGTACACTGGAAACGAAGCGAATCCCAATGCGATGACGATGGAGTACAAAGCACCCAGTTTAGTGATAAAAGGTGTGTATTTTTTGTGATTCAGGCCCAGAGTCTGAAAAGCGCTTTGAAACGCGTGGTTCAGGTGAAAACCCAGGACAATCACGGCAATAGTATAGCCTAACGTGTAGAGTACGCTTGTAAAGCTTTTGGCCACCAAGCCGTACATGGTCAGGTTATCCGGATTTGACATGGCTACCGGGTCGTTTGACCATTCTCCATACTTAAATCCGATCAGATGCAATACTACAAAAATCAGGACGATTGAACCGGTGACAAACATGTTACTAGACATGAAGGTCCTTTTGCCGGCTGAAACGTCAACTGCATATTTAACGGGGCGAGCAGCCCTGTTTTCAAGGGTGAGGGTCGCTGAAGTATAAATATGTACCAGGAACAGTACAACCATCAGGATCTCAAGCACCTTATTGAGGGGTGCGTTGGACATAACAGATGTATACGCGTTGAAGAGATCCGCTTCAACAAACATCAACATGTTTCCACCTAGATGTACCAATAGAAACATACAGAAAAAAAGCCCAGAAAGCGCCATGAGCAACTTTTTTCCTAGGGAGGAACTAATAAAATTCCAAAGCCATAACATGATAACTCCTTCTGACAGGGTTAAGCGATTACGGTTGAATGAAGATGTCATCCAGAAACAGGAATCAATCAACTGGGGAAAGTATACCTAATAGCAGTAACGAATTAAAGATACTGTTTTCTTTGGTGATTCTACCCTTTCGTGATTTCGCTGTAGAGACGACGTTTATCTTTCGAAGCCTAACAAAAAAAATTATTTTAAACAATCGAACCAACGGGGGCTTTCTCTCCGGGCGATATGTAGTTATAAGTAATTGTAAATATGCAAGAATTTAATTCCAAAGAACTGCTGTGATTCTGGAAGGAGAAAAGGTATTGAAAATGTGAATCTCTTCAATAGCCCTTATGGCAAGTTCTCGGGCCGAATTAGCACTGTTGGAAAGTTGACAGGGCCGATCACAAATTCGATTGGAGAAAACTTGATCCAGATAATGGATTTGGATTTTTTTTTGCCCTGATTTACCCGGTACCTGTATCCAGATCAATTTTCAATCATGTCAGTTGACAAAAATACAGCAATGTCCGGTTAGGTTTTTGCAAAATGAAACCTAAACGATAAAACCCGTCTCTCTGCATACCGCCAAACTCACTCGTGCCTCGTTCAAACAAGGCTCATTTTCGCTACGCCAAACTAAGAATATCTAGAAAATCCTCATAAGCTCGATCCGGGATTCATCATTTAGCTTTCCGCAAAAACCTAACCGGACATTGCTGACAAAAATAGAAATAAAATCCTTGAAATCTGAGCTGAATTGAAAGAGCTCTGCTGTCTTTTTTGGTGAGGGCGCTTTTTTTTTACCTGCAGATCGGGTAAGGTGATCATCAATTGGTAGCTGACATCATCCTGGCAGAACTTTTCTAGTCTGTGTCTCAGCGACCTGGAATGATAAAAATAACATGAGGAGAGCAAATGTCTGAGTTGGTCACATTGGAAGTCAAGGACATGATCGGATTTGTAAAGCTGAATCGACCTGAGAAGTATAACTCGCTCAGTATTGAGATGTTTCAGAAAATTATTGAGGTAGGAGAGACTGTCAGGAAAGACTCGTCTATCCGTGTCGTTGTCCTGCACGGCGAGGGCAAAGGATTTTGCGCTGGTCTCGATTTTGCAATTTTCCAGTTGATAGCGGATAAAAAGACCAGTGTTAATCTGCTCGAACGAACCGAGAACACACCCGCAAACATGGTGCAGCAGGTCGCCTATATCTGGAAACAGGTCCCGGTCCCGGTGATTGCCGCTTTGCATGGTGTGGCGTACGGTGGCGGGCTCCAGATTGCATTGGGAGCGGACATTCGCCTGGCAGCCCCCGATACAAAGATGTCGGTTATGGAGATCAAATGGGGGCTAGTGCCGGATATGTCGGCGACCCAAACCCTGTGTGATCTAGTACGACTCGATGTGGCTAAAGAACTACTCTTCAGCGGACGTATTGTTGGCGCTGCCGAGGCTGCTGAACTGGGACTGATCACCCGGGTCTGTGATGATCCACTGGTAGAAGCAACAAAAATGGCAGGTGAGATTGTCGGCAAATCCCCCGATGCGATATCAAAGGGAAAACAGCTTCTGGAAGAAGCCTGGCGTGCTGGTGCCACATCCGGATTGTTACTGGAAGAAACCTTGCAGCGGACTATTATCGGAAAAGGAAATCAGATTGAAGCGGTGATGGCCAATTTCGAGAAACGACCGCCCGCTTTTGCTGATCGGGAATCGTAAACTTGGAAGATGGCTTAAGTGGTCAATGCGGCGATGGCACTGCCAACCAGGTTGGCATGATCTTTTTTTACAAAATCAATGGTGACATGATCGAGTTTAAAACTGGATAGGATCGATTGAAGTGTGGATTCAGTTCTTTCGCGATATTGACACTGCCCATTTATTTCTCCCCAGAAAAGCGCCCCTTCTGCAACGATTCTGATGTGGGGATGATTTTGCAGTTCCCACAGCAGCTTAATTAAGCCAGCCAGGGCACCTGCTACCAGATCGGCGCTGCGATAATATATGGCGCTTGCGCTGGCTGCCCATTCTGCAGGGTATTGGTTCGGACTGTTCAGAATTTTCACCAGTTCTGCACCTCCCTGAGTTCCATCAAAATCGCTGTCTGGATAAAGCGCTTTAAAAAGATATCCCAGATAGGCTCCTGAAACTGCTTTTTCAAACAGCTGCTCCCCTGGATTATTTGAATTTTTATCTACTGTTTGGTCCCATACGGTCAGGTGAGCCGGAGCAAAATTGCCGGATTCAAGATTGACGGGTAGCAGGCCGGAATCGTCATAGGAGGCCGGAATTTTGGGAATTTGCCCTGGATCGATGGCCGCTGCCATGTTTGTACCGGTGCCGGCAATGAGTCCAATGGTTGACATTTCTGCCACCTTCCCCATACCTCCGATCATAGCTGCCACCGTATCGTTGATCACGGTCAGTCCGCTACAGTGCACCTCTGGAAAATGTTCAATCAGGTGATTCAGCAGGAGTTGCCCCATTTTGTTCCCCAGAGTTCCTGGAACATCAATCCCCTTAGACCATTTCAGCAGGATCACATCCCGGTCGGGAGTCGGTTCGGCTGGATATGAGAAGCAATATCCCAGCGGCAGTTTCTCGATGCAATTCAATTCCGCCAGTGAAGCAGCCTGGATATCCAGATAATGTTTCCTATCAAAAGGGATATTCCTTTGCCAGGGCATTTTGATCTTTGGAGAACGTGCAAGCAGTTCACCATCACCGTTATTAAGATCGACAATACCGGCCCTAAGATTGGACCCCCCCAAGTCTAGCACGAACGCTTTTCCATTCACTGTCTGCTTTTTTAGTGGGATGTAGGTTGGCATACATTTAATCCGCTGGTTTTTTTCAGTCAGACCCGTCCTTGTTTTTTGTTCAAAATCAAGGGCGATTTCAGACAGTTGATGCCTTGATAAAGTGAGAGGGTTCATGTTTGTTTCTGTTTAAGCGGTCTGTTCAAAACAGCTCTGTTCAATATTCTTTCTGGCGTGTTTAGGATCGAAAACCTGACCATTCATAGCAATATAGACTCCAGTCGGCAGTGTTTGTGCTGCGGACACAGCGAAACCGACATTAAACGTGGCATCACTACCCTTGAATTTGGCAGGTTGCATGGAACCTGTCAGGACAATTGTTTTCCCGGGGATGGCTTGCAAAACCAGCGCAGTTTCGATCATCGTGTCGGTTCCATGTGTGATGAGAATATTGGTATGGCTATCGTTGAGAATTTCGTCGTGAATGGCTTTGCGATCCTCGTCGGTCATATCAAGGCTGTCCTTGTGACAGATGGAGGCAATCTGGTAGGAAAAGCGAATATTTCCTTCTTCCAGGATTTTGCCGATTTCAGGATCACCGATCTGGTATTGCCCCGGGCGGTCGAAGTAGATTTTATCAATCGTACCTCCGACTGTGTAGACCATTAATTTGCTTTGCATTTTGGGTACCGGACTTCTGAATCGTTCAGCGAATTGTGCAAATACCCTCTTTTAACCATCCTGTAAAATCAAAATGGTGTAGGTTGAATTATAGTAATATCAGTATAAGCTGAAAGAGGCAAAAAAACAAAGATCTTTACATGATCAGGGGGTGTATTGTGGCTTCCTAAATTGTGCTGGTTGCCATTCAGGTGCTTCAGGGGAATCCCTGATACATCAGCGTCCATCGAATCCACACTTCGAGGAGAAAACAGAACAAGACTGAAAGCAGTCTAAATGAATGATACAGAAGACGGGTATCAATAAAAGGGGCAGATCTCTTTTATGATTTTTGGCCAGTTTGGTAAAGTAGAACTTCAGGTTACTCAGGAGATATTCTTGAAACGTGGATTTCAAACCCTTTAATGAATTAAAAAATGACTTCTCAGACTTCACCTCAAAACAGTTATTTAGCTCCTGAGAGACTTTCGTTCCCCTTTGATGAAAATAAGAATGCGTGGCTACCGATGCTGTTGGATACATATTTCCTGGCAGACCAGGGGGTTTTTGAGGGAATACGACGGCAGTTGGCTAAAAATCGGACACTGGCGTGTGACAAAGGCTGTTCCCACTGTTGCAGGTCTCATACGACGATTCCTGTCTATCCTCTGGAAGTGATCGGTGTTTACTGGTATTGCATCGATAAACTGGATAGAGAGCAGAAAAAACTTTTGATTGAGCCTCTACGCAGCCATGCCAAAGGGGATGCCTGCCCTTTTCTGTATCAGGGGAATTGCTTGATACATCCGATGCGCTTTCTGGCCTGCCGCCATTTTAATGTTTTCGATACTGTCTGCGCTGAGGGAGAAGATGCATTTTTTACCCGTCGTAAGGATGTGTTGACCCCCATTAAAAAATACCAGGATGATGCTCTGGCCAAAATGCTGCCCTTTCATGATATCAAAAGTAAGTTACAACGCAGAGCAGCGATAAAATCCGGATGGATTCATCAGCATGCGCAGGTACTGCAGGAGATTGACTGGTCAAAACTGGCTGAGCGGATTTCTGCAGTCACGGGTTAGTCGAACGTCAGTGCAATTCAATCAGAACCCACAAAAAATTCTCTTACCTCTGAATAATCCCACCACGCCTCTGGCGCCGCTGAAAAGTTAAAAGCGGATATCACTGCTTATGCGAAGGAACAGTGCTCTCCATACGAAGTGCCGAAAGTGATCGAGATTATCGATGATATTCCACTCACAGCGCCAAACCTCATGCTTCCCATCGTTTTGAATCATGATCCCCTCGGCTCCAGAGGTGAAGTGAGTAGTTACCCAGTTTTTGTATTTCAAGGTTGCCTCTGATATACTTTAAATGTTAATTACTGTGAAGAGAAAGATCTATATCCAATTACAATCCTGAGGAAAACCCCATGACATACGAAGAGATACGGCTTTCTATTGATGACTCTGTCGCTCGCTTGACACTTTCTAATCCGAGTAAAATTAACGCATTGTCTGCCAGGATGATCCAGGAGATGATTCACGCGTTGAATAGTCTGGCCGACGATGAGTCGGTCAAAGTGGTCATTATAGGAGCAGAAGGTAAAAATTTCAGTGCGGGGCACTATCTGCCCGAGCTGATCAATACTGGGGTCAAGGAGGTCAAGCAGATCTTTGATGAGTGCACGCGAATGATGCAGCTTATTCATTCAATTCCCCAACCGGTTATCGCTCAAATTCAAGGGATTGCAACCGCGGCAGGTTGTCAGCTGGCTGCCTGGTCCGA
>Ga0208904_1001912_pt1 | contig 13640 bp, 13 predicted proteins | sample AntAceMetag02UKB_FD_184774 | JGI IMG/M metagenome (GOLD analysis project Ga0208904, IMG submission 184774) | Saline lake microbial communities from Ace Lake, Antarctica - Antarctic Ace Lake Metagenome 02UKB (SPAdes) (version 2) | ecosystem: Environmental > Aquatic > Non-marine Saline and...
TCTTCCTCTATAATATCAACACTACTAACTTTGCCGTTATAATAAGTAAAACCAAGAGCCTTTAACTTCTCGTATGTCTCGATGACATTCTTGAAAAGGTGTTCCACCTGAGGGACAATGGGCTCACTCTCATCATAAACCCAGTTTCTCCTAATAACTCTCCTTTTGATGAAATAGCAGGCATATCTCTTCCGTTTAATCTTAAAAGTAAGACTTCGACTCTTCTTTCTATAGAGTCTGGGTAAATTTTCCTACCGCATATATTGCGGTTTCTTCAAACTCTATTTTAATTGTTTTTGCCTAGCTGTAAGTGAAAAATATCTTACAAAGAAGTAAAATGTAGTCAGAGTTTATTATGTCAAAAAAATCTAAAAGCCAAAAGACGGTCCTAAAAGCTCCTCAAATAGACTTTAAGAGGATACACCCCATGATATTAGTATTGGGGAAAAGAAAAGCAACTCAGGGTAAGGTTAGTCTTTACTTCCATGATGTTATCGCTTGGCTTAAGTCTACACAATTAAGTCTCCAATCTTACAGGTCATTGTCAGACAAGTTAAAAGACAAAAGTTTTGTTGATGAACTAAACAAACTACCTCATAAACGATGGGACTACTTAGAGGAACTCACCTTTTTCTTAGAAAATGTAGTGATACGGCTTTCCGCAATAAGAGATAAATTAGCGTTAACTGCACTTATTTATTATTTACACCCAAATCATCTTGGTGGGAAACCGTTAGTGGTTAAAGGCTGTTTTAAGTGTAAGAACAAAAAGTATAAAGAACCTTTAACGGAAAACAACTGTAGTTTTGGTGGCTTAATGAATTATCTTAGGCAAGAGAAAGTTAACGACCCCCTTTATAAAAAGTTAAAAGAAATAGAAACAGATAAAGACATTCAATGGATAGTTTCAAAGAGAAATAACATCCTACATAGGATTAGCGAATATAGATGGAAAGGTTTAGGTATTTTCCCAGAGAGTTTAGATATTAAATATGAAGATGGAAAAGAAATTGCAAAATGGAACTTAGGAAGTTCAGGAGATTCATTGTTAAAAGAAGTTTCTAAGCTTGAAAGTAGTTATAACAAGTTCGTTAGTTATGTAGAGGAGTTGGAGCTTATTCTTTTTCCTATAGAAGGATAATAAGTATTAAATTAAATATGTTTGATTTAGTTTCAAATTATTGTTTCTCTCTCGACAAGGATACAAAGAAAAGTGTGAGGTATTTTTTGTTATTGTCTAGCCTAGAAAAATATGTAAACGGAGCTATTATCGAAATGAGAAGGCTAAGAAGAGTTAGGAAAGCCTTACGAAATAAGGTTAAGAGTGGAAAAATGGGAAGAGATAACCACTTAACTTATTTGGTTAACGATACCCACTTCTACTTTGTTTGCATTGATAAGGCTTATAAGCTGCTTTCTCGGCTTGGAACTGAATTAGACGACCCTGACATTAAAAAGTTAGCGAGGCAATTGGGCAAGAATTTTGACATAAAAACGGTTAGGAACCATTTAGAACACATTGATGCCAGATGCCTCGGATTTCTTACTCAAAAAGATGAAGATAATAAAATTAGTAGGGATATTGGAGATTTTGGTAACTTCATTAACGAAAACTTTTCTTTTAATGACAAAAAGTTTCCAAGTGGGAAGGCAAGTTTAACTGAACTCAAGGATATTTATAAGGAATTAATCAAAATACTGAGAAGTAAATATGCTAGTAAAGACCCGAGATTTATACATAGGGAACAATCTGAAAAAAGATATAAGGCAATTATGAAAGTCTTAAAGAAGGCCGACTTATTTAATTGTAAATAAATCTATTATAAGTATGAACACACAACAAAAATTAGATTACATAGAAGAATATTTAAAAAAATACTTTGATAGGTTTCTTCTTAAAGATATTGAGATGATAAGAGACGCAAGTTTGGAATTTACCATTCCTTATATTCTTCTTGTAAGTACAGGCATAGATTTTTTAGGGGGTTTAAGCCAGGGTTTCTATAAAATTAGTAGAAGGGGTCGTAAACAGGGAAACAGCTCAGATAGGTTTAGGGCCTTTATCAGAGAGTGGTTTGGCAGAATAAATCCACATTACCAAATTCAAGGAATCCCTGAAATTATATATAACTCTACTAGATGTGGTGCATCTCATCAGTCAATATATAAGAAGGAAGTAGAAAGTGCATCTTACATATACCCTCGTGATAAACATTTGCATCATATGATTGATATATACGGGGAAGACAGAATTTTTATTCATGCTTTGCAGCTAGCTGACGATTTTATAGAAGCTCAGAATCTTTTTAGGAAAGAATATATCAAACAAAATATTGACGATGTTTATACACGCTTAGATGATATGTTGAATGAATCAGACACAGATTTTCCTAGATTAGTAAATGATTTAAGGAGTAAGGGTTTAACTTTTAAAGCAGAGGATGTTATTCCACATAGTCCAAAAGTAAAGAGTTACGATAAAGTCACGAAGAAAATTATAAATACTGATGGTGATGAGGTTCCACCGTCAGCTCCACCACCAGGGACTAATTAGTTTTTTGTTTAAAAAGTGTCGAAGTTTTAGATTCTCTACTTTTCTAAAATAGAGGCATTCCGCTGATTGTCTTTGTTTTTAGTTGCTTCTTTTGAAAGACATAAAAGTTCACCTTTTTTAACACTTTCTTTATCCTCATCAAGCATTGTGTATGACCATCGGGCTTCTGAAGTTTCGGCTGCAAACAAGATTGAAGTTAACCTTTGTTCATCGACAACAGCATTTAGAAAATAGATTCCTGGTTTAGGTATCTCTGTGAGAAATTCTCCTACAATGGGGCTTGCGATAAAGCTTGATTCTGATGTAATTTTTTTATTACCAATTTCCCATTTTTCTCTGGTAGAGGCATCCACAAGCTCTAGCTTTATTTCATGTTCTCCTTTTGGCAATCTAAAAGAACTAATTACCTTTTGCTTTAGAGGTAGGGGGTATTCCCCCCAATAAAAACTAGCTGATTGTTGAATTAGCTTTAAATTAAGATTGTCCCATTCAACATCTTGGCACATGGAAAAATAGACGACCTCAGCTTTTTGCATTTTTTCCATCTCCGCATCTGTTTGCTGGGCCATTGAGTCCAGTACAATATTACCGATGTCAGGTTTGGTGGTATCCTCACGCTTCAGTTGATAAAAATACAACGCTCTCCTACCTAAAATAGTACCGTTAATCGTAGCTTGAAGTATTGCAGAACCAGGTTTATTGACATTTAACTTTATACGTCTCACCAGCTCAACCGTTTCGGGAATAAATTTGCTTTCTACGGTCTCTTTATGGACTAATGTGTGTGAACCATCTTTAATTAAAGTAAATTCAAGATTATGAGTGCCTGGAGAACCCCAATATTCGAGCGTTAATAACATCTCAATTTCTATCGGGTAATCGACTTTGGCTATCGCAGACAAAGTACCATTAAACTCTGTTAAGCCAACTTCTTTTTTTAAAGAAAGACAAGTTATGAAATGTAGCAAATGCCATTTAGGTGTTTTTTTCTTTGGGTCTCTTTTGTAATCATGAAACCTGGATTCAACTGGGTATTCACCCAATAGCATTTCTGGTTTGAGAATGTCACTTCTGTGATTTTTCGTATGGTCATATTGAGTCCATGAACCGTTTTGCATTTCTATACTTTTTGAATCAGGTTCTTGGTCTGGGTCTATATCTATATATCCATATCGAACCGGTCTAATTCCTGTTTTTTCTAGCAAAATTATTTGAAACATCCCTCCAACTGAGTCATCTTTTAACTGTCGTGCAAGTTCTCCAGATGCTGCGGTAAAAATTTTGTCAGCAATGTGTTTTATATCAACATCAGTTTTTTCATTCTTGAAAGCATTAACCAAAGCGTCTTTTATAGCGGAACCAGAGCCTATTAGTTCAAATCCTTTAATATTTTCCGGCACGAATTTGGGACACCTAAATACGTATAGTAGTGCCTCGCCATCATTTGCAATTAGTCCTAACATAAAATCTGTGGGCTCAGGCTTTTGTGAGTATAGACCCAAAGCAATCTTTTGCATCTCAGATGAAACGTTTTTCAATCCAGATTTTGAAATAGCGCTGAGGTTCTGACGCAGCATGTTCGCAACATAAGTTGCAAATGCAACGTTACCAGCATATCCAAGTGCAATATTCTCTTTTATTGGTAGAATTTTCTGAAGTTTATCCTCAACAGCATTGGGGCTTGAAGCCCTACTATCTGAGAGCATTACAGCTTCTTTATCTGCCTTAAATCCAATAACAACTGTCATGGGTTTATTATAATGAATAAGTAATAATTAGCCTAGTATGTCTACCAGAAGATCGCGATTAGGTGGGGGTATATGCTGGTACATTTATCTGATACTGTTGGAGGACTTGGTAAACTCGATTAAAATAACCTAGTATCGTGTTCTACTGAATCGATACTTGGCTCACAGATTTGTAGCAGTCGCCTTCTGACAATAGGTTCACCCGCGTGAAAGTGGCCGCACGGAGCGGTGAGTCACCAAAAATTTAATCTTTTGAAGATTCTGAGCTGTAAGTCATTCAGTTCAAATGGTTTGTTTATGTTTTCGTCGAATTTCATTTTTAATGTTGCTGCATCATATTGTAAAACTTGTAAGTAATTGTATGTTTATCCATATGCTTATTATACTTTACTTATGATAATAAGCCTGATATTTTTACTTGTTACACCGGTTAGATAACTACTGGGGAGTAAGAATACTCAGGGCTAAGTACATCTTGAGAAAACTTATTGAACCAATCTATCAGGTCAGTTATGATCTGGTTCGGATTCCACAACCTTTGGGTCACAGAAAGGGATTTCCAGCCTTCGGCTGGGGTTCTTGCCCGCGCGTGAGTGGCCGCGCGTGCGCAGGTGGGGGTGGGTACAGCCGAGTGATTAAGCCACCAAAAATTTAATCTAAAAATAGTATAAAATGAGTCCAATTGATATATGTTTTTATTTCTTGTCAGACATGCCCAAAGTGAGTGCCCAAGAAATCGTTGGCAAACTCCAAATTCAAAACTTGGAAAAATTGGTGAAAAACAGGCTGAGACATTAAGTAAACGGTCTAGATTTTCTAGATTAGATAAAATTTTCTCGAGCGAATGGGAAAGAGCTCACAAAACAGCAGAGATTGTTTCCAATAATTTAAATGTTGAGAATGAAACATTGGATTATGTACATGAGAGAGAACAGTTGCCCGAAATTTACGGTGCGGCCAGAAATAGTGAAATTTCAAAAGAATATGTCGAAGAATATTATAAAAATTATAAAAACATAGATTGGAAATTTAAGGGTAAGGAGGAGTCGGTTCGAGAAGTTCTTAAGCGTGCTTCTAAATTGTCTGATTTTTTAATTAAAAACTATCAAGACAAATGTTTGTTAGTTGTTTCACACGACATTTTTATTAGATGTTTTATAAGTCTGGCGTTATTGAGTAGTCAGTATTCCGATGAAACAATGAGTAAAGTAATAAACTCTTTGACAATAAATCACACAGGAATATCTCTTCTAATATATAACGAAAAAAGAAAGTTCTGGAAAATTAACTATATAAACGATTACTCTCACTTAAAATATTCGACTAATAAATAGAATTAATATTTTTCCGAAATGAATAAAAAACCATACACCCTCAAAACAATCAAAGGCATAAAAACAATAGTCTATCCAATTAAAGGAGTAGAAACTGTTAGAGTTGAACTCGTTTTTAAAACAGGTTCTTTTTATGAAACTGGTAAGAAGTGGGGAGGTCTTCATTTTTTGGAGCATATCATGAACCAGGGCACAGAAGATTTGCCAACCAATATAAAAATTGGAAAATTTAGAGAAAAATACGGATTAATTTCTAATGCATATACTGGAAGTGAGGAGTTTGGTTTTTTAATTAAAGGGCCTCATTACTCTCTTGAGCCAGCTCTCTGGCTTATTAACCAGCTTGTCTTTCATCCTCTGATCAAGCAATCTGATTTTGCTCGTGAAATAGGTGTCATCAGTAATGAATATAAGGCTAAATGGGACAATAAATACACTCGTTTTTATGATTTAATTGATAAACAACACTTCGGAAAAAACCATCTGTATATACGTGACGGAATTGGACAAGTTGAACACATTAAAACTTTAAATAAAAAAGATCTTAAAAAACTTTATCAAGACAATCTAGTTTCTTCCAATGCCAACCTGATTGTGGTTGGTAAGGTTGATCCAAAAAAAGTTGAAAATTTAGTAAGTAAAATCTTTAATCCTCCTCAAAAACAGATTAAAAAGCTAAGCATACCCCCGATTAATTCTGGTAAAAAAACTTTGATTCATTATGAAGATGTAAAACAGGAGGAAATGTTTGTTTACTGGCCTCTTCCAGGTCGTGAAAAACTATCTATTAGTGATCGTGTAGGTGTTGGAATTTTTAACTACATCCTCGGTGGTGGAGGTATTAACTCCATTCTGTATAAGGAGATAAGACAAAAACATGGTTTAGCTTACAAGATATATTCTAGATTTGGCTTTTTTAATCAAGCAGGTTACCTAGGTGTCTGGACCAATATTAAGCCGGAAAATCATGATCAAGTGCTTAAGTTAATTCATAAATCGGTTTATGATTTTGTTAATCAACCGGTTGACAAGAAACGTTTTAAAAAAGCATATGTTTTTATGAACAGTCAAGGTTACATGAGTTATGACTCAGTTAATGGAATTACCAGTTCTTTAATTGTACAAATGCTTAATGAAAAAGAAATCCGACTACCTAAAGACTATGCTGAAATTGCTAATAAAGTAGACCCCGAGTCAATCAGAAAGCTGATGCAAAAATATATTAATCCAAAGAACGAGTTCATAGCTATCATGAAAAATAAAGATTCTAGTTCAAAAACTAAGGCGCCACTCCGTAAATAACAATCTGAGTCCCCGGATTCTCATCATCTGCAAAAACACTCCATTTATTCCCCAAGTCTGGCTTAGCCCAGTTGTAAATTAAACCTGCTTCCTCCGTCTTCATGTTCACACAACCATGAGACATTGTGTAACCAAAGTTACTATGCCAGTAAGTTCCATGGAGACCAAAGCCTCGATACTTAGGAATCTCATCATTGTAGAAGAACATCACATAAGGCACGTTAGGTAAGTAGTAGTAGGTGTTAATTGCCTTTGATCCCCCTTCCATCTTGGTATAGCGAAGCTTGACCCAGATATTAAAGATACCGATTGGAGTCTTTCCCCATTTACCAGTTGAAACAAGAAAGTTGTAAACCAAACGATCACCTTCATAGGCATAGAGCCTTTGATTGGTTAAATCGACCTCAATCCGCTTGTTGCCACTAGAGTCACCCAAAACAGAAGGAGAAGTGTCATCTAAAGAGGCTAGGGGAATAGGAATGGGACTGTTGTTAAAAACCGCTGATGAAACTAAAGAGTCGTATTCACCAGGTAATGCAGTCGTGTCAATATTCCTCTGATGGGAAAAGGTGCCCAAACCATTAACAACTAAACCAGCAAAAGAAACAGTTAAAACGGATCCGAGGATAAGAAGGGTAATTGTCTTGTTCTTCATTTAAGTTAAGTTTAGCAGTTGTTAAGTAATATTAATTAGATTCTTCTCGTAATTCAAAATCAGCTAACTCATCCCCTTCTTTAAACACAAAACCCCCTTTAATTTCCTTACCTTCTAGTACTAATGGCATCCAGTGCTCATCCCCAGACCACATTGAGGTATAAGGGATGTTGTCTTTTTTAAACCATTCTGGTTTCATTTCTTCTGTCTCCACCGGTTCCCCTTCCCATTTATCTACCAAGAACACATGAACCTGTTGGTTAATATCTGGTTTAGGAGGAAAATAGAAATCTAAGGTGGCTACTTGATGATAGGAAGTTGGAGTTACTTTAATCTCTTCTTGTGTTTCTCTTATAAGCGCCTCCTCTATTGTCTCTCCTGGTTCAGGTTTACCACCAACCCCATTCCATCTTCCCTCACCAAACCCCCTCTTTTTCATTGCAAGTAAAACTTCACCATCTTTAACCAGTAAACAAAGAGTTACTTGTTTTAATGGTTTAGTAAAAGTCTTACGACACTCAACAAGTTTCATATAGGTATATTACTCTTTTTCCAACTTCACCCCATCTTCCACCTTCATGTTGCCAATCTTGGTTCTTCTTAACTGAACTACCGTTGCTCCAACCCTCAACTTCTTCCCCAGATCATGCACCAAGGAACGAATGTATGTCCCCGATGAACACTCGATCTTCAAAATAAACTCCCCTTTCTCCTTATCAAACTCCACCAATTCAATTAAATGAATCGTAACTTGTCTCTTAGGTAATCTCTTGAGATCAATCTTGTCTTTCCTAGCCAGTTCATATAATTTCTTTCCCTTAACCTTAACTGCTGAGTACGCCGGTACTGTCTGAGTAATCTTCCCTCTAAAAGACTGAAGCGCCTCCTCTATCTCCTCCTGACTTACTTTCTCCACCTCTGCCCTATCAATTTCCTCAATTACTTCACCATCAATATCATACGAGTCTGTAGTTATTCCCAATCTACCAGTAACTAAGTACTGCTTGTCTTGTTTAAGAAACTTAGACTGTTGCTTAGTAAACTCACGACTGATTAAGATAATAAGCAGGCCGGTAGCTAAAGGATCAAGAGTACCAGCATGACCAATCTTTCTAATACCAGTAGCTTTTCTAATTCGGTCAACTACATCATGACTGGTAATACCTGAAGGCTTATCAACTAAAACGACACCGGAAGAAGGAAATATTGAATTACTCAATGATTTGACTAATTTCATCTAATACCATTTTTCTGATTTTAGAAGGAATGATTTCATCAAGCTTCTCTGGTTGGGCTAAATCTTCTCGCAAAGTCTTGAGGGTAACAATGTTCTGATCAACCAAAAATTTCTTCTGATCGTCGTCTAAGGTTGCCAAACAAGTAACTGGGTGAAGACGAGAGTCAAGAATCATCTGACGTAAGTTAGACTTACCTGGATATCCCCAGGTAGTGATTTTTAAATTATTACAGTTAGCGTACTTGATGGCATCACGACTGGCTTTGGTGTTGGTGATTAACCAGGACTGGAGAATTTCGTCTTTGTCTTTAGGATAGCTGGTGGCAATGTCCGAGAAACGGGCATGAGTGTAAAGAGCTACCTGAACATCAGCTTTGTATCCGGGCTGATTGTGAAACTTACACTCAACAAAGTAATGATATTTATCTTTGGTTAAATCAACATCAACTTCGTGACTGATACATTTACCAGCATATATCTGACTGACCTTGGCTTGATAACCCATGGCTCTAAATATCTCAGCCACAAATGTCTCAAAAGGATAACCAGTAGGACCAAGCTGAAAGATAGCCCGACGGAGAGAGTAGTTGGAGTAGTGTTTAGGAGATGAATTTTTTTTAAGATATTCAGTAACCAACTGACTGACCTCTTGAGTTTTAATGTTGTCTTTTAACTGTTCCTTAACATGCCTTAGAGCAGAAACAGCCACATCCTCAGGAACACCAACTCGTTTTAGAGATTGAAGAACTTTTTTTTCACTGAAAGGTTCTGTTTTACCAGAGGCTTTGATGACCTGCATATAAGTCAATTGTAGCTCAAAAGAGAAGCAGAGAGGGTAAAATGAGGGAGATGATAGAAATAGGAGGAATCAAACTACATCTTTACGGCCTGTTTATCGGCTTAGGAATTTGGGCCGCCAGTGAAGCAGGTTTTAGATTGAGTAAAAAAAGGAAGATTAAGGAAAAGACTTTTAACCAGTTACTCATCTGGGTGGTGATAAACGGAGTCTTAGGAACTAGACTTTATCACGTAATCGAGTACTGGGATTACTACCAACAAAATCTATCAGCTATTCCAAAAATCTGGGAAGGTGGCTTGGGTATCTGGGGAGGATTTATTACCGGAATACTAACCATCCTGATTTTCCATCAAATTAAAAAGAATAAAGAGAAGCTAAAACTAACGGACTTACTAGACATGGTAACAATCGGTGTACCCCTAGGTCAGGCGATTGGTAGGTGGGGAAACTTTTTTAACAAAGAGTTGTACGGTAAAGTAACTAGTCTACCTTGGGGATGGTATATAGAAGAGACAGGACAAAAACACCACCCCTTGTTCCTCTACGAATCATTACTTAATTTAGGCCTGTTTATTCTCCTATGGCAAACAGCTAAAAAGAAAAAAACCAAGAGCGGAGAGATTACGGCAATGTACTTAATGGGTTATGGAGTAATTAGATTCTGTTTAGAGTGGTTAAGACCGGAAGAAATATGGTGGAATATACAAGGAGTACCAATGGCAGCAATTCTAGGCTTTATTTCCTTCTTCCTGGGTTTAATTTTCTATCTAAAGAACCGCAATTAGTATAATAAAGTTAATGAATAGAGATGTAACGGTTACTTTTCCAAAAAAGACACTTAATAAATATCATAAATATCTTAAACAAGTAAAAGTTGATGCTGTGGAAAAAACTAGTATTAAACAAAAAGAGAAAATTCTACTACAGATTCAGAAAGATTTTCTTAACGGCAAAATTTCAATGGATGATTTCTCTGCTGTTTGTAATACTCTATGGAGCGATCTAGAAGGGGTAGAAAAGGCGTCATCTGATTTAGCTAATGCTCTTTATGCTGGGGCCGAGTTAGCTTACTACCAGAGAGTAACAGGTAAAAATGAAATGCTACTTCCTTTTTTAAACGAGGCACTGGGGTATAAGAAAAAATAATTTCCTTCTCCCTAGGTCTAATTTTCTACATAAAAAACCGAAATTTGAATTAAGCCTGTATAATATACAGAACATCGTATTCAACTACTGTACATTCATACATTCAAAGAGAGGTGGTCATGGTTAAAAATGGTATCAACTCAGATAAAAGAGGTATCAGAACAGGAGGGGGAATATCCCATCATAATAAAAATAAGAAAACCCCCCGCAGCGAGAAAAAAAAAGAATACCCAAGAAAACGTCCAAGAAAACCATGCAGAAAATAAAACACTTCACGAAATAAGGCAACCCAAAAAAACTGGGTTGCCTTTTTAATGCAATAAAAATACCAGTTACTTTTTCTTTGAACCTTGTTTCTTACCTAAAGAACCAAAAACAATCTTAACCACATCATCAACTTCAGAAACAAAGTGGAACTTTAAATCCTTCTTAACCTTTTCAGGAATATCCCTCAAGTTCTTTTTGTTACCTTGAGGAAGAATAATCTGTTTAATACCAGCACGATGAGCGGCGATGACTTTTTCTTTGACTCCACCAATCTCTAAAGCTCTACCAGTCAGGGTAACTTCACCAGTCATGGCCAAGTCTTTTTTAACAGGACAGTCACGGAAAGCAGATATCAAAGCAGTAGTAATAGCCAAACCAGCAGAAGGACCATCTTTAGGAACTGCACCTTCAGGAACGTGAATGTGAACATCGGAAGAGGCAATTAGTTTCTTGTCGATACCTAGTTGATCACAGTGAGAACGAACAAAAGAGTGAGCGGCTCGAGCCGACTCCTTCATAACATCACCTAGTTGACCGGTTAGTTGGATCTTACCTTTACCTGGCATGAGGGCTACTTCAATAAAAAGAATGTCTCCACCGGCTTGAGTGTAAGCCAGACCAGTAACAATACCGACCTGATCATCCTTAACGGCCAAAGTAGGAGAGAACATTTCAGGACCAAGGAATTCATTAATTTTCTTTTTATCTAGATCAATTGTTTTAAATTTAGTCTTGTCGACTTTTTGACGAGCAACCTTTCTCAAGAGAGAAGCAATCTGTCTTTCCAGATTACGAACACCAGCTTCACGAGTGTAGTAACTGATTAAGTAACGTAGAGAAAGAGAAGAAAGTTTAGCATCAGAAGAAACTAAACCATGATTGTTAACTTGTTTAGGAACTAAGTACTTCTTGGCAATATGGTATTTCTCGTCTTCGGTGTAACCAGTGAATTGAATAATCTCGAGACGATCTCTTAGAGCTGGAGGGACGGTATCAAGAACATTAGCGGTGGTAATAAAAAGGACTTGAGAAAGGTCAAAAGGCATGTCGATATAGTGGTCACGGAAAGTAGAGTTTTGTTCTGGATCAAGAACCTCAAGTAAAGCAGAGGTAGGATCACCACGGAAGTCTTTACCAATCTTATCGACCTCATCGAGCATAAAGACAGGATTTTTAGAACCAGACTCTTTGATTGATTGAATGATACGACCGGGCATAGCACCAACATAGGTGCGACGGTGACCTCTAATCTCGGCTTCATCACGAACACCACCTAAAGACATCTTGGCAAACTTACGATCTAGAGCGTCAGCAATGGATTTACCGACAGAGGTTTTACCTACACCGGGAGGACCAACAAAACAAAGAATGGTGGGTAAACTGGAAGGATCCTGTTTTTTCTTACCAGTCTTAACAGGTTTCTTTTTTGATTTAAGTTTAAGAACAGCAATGTATTCAAGAATTCTTTGTTTAACTTTTTCTAGACCATAGTGATCACGATCAAGAATCTTCTCGGCTTTTTTCAAAGTAAAACTACCATTCTTAACATTATTCCAAGGCAACTCGACGACTGTCTCTATCCAAGTACGGATGTAGCCGGCCTCGGGAGAATGAATTGACATCTTGGCCAAACGATTAAGTTCTTTAATGGATTTTTTGTTAACATCTTTAGGAAGATTGGCTTTTTTGATCTGGCGACGGAGTCCAGCAATATCATCATCGTCGCCTTCCCCCAGCTCACGTTGAATGGTGCGCATCCTTTCACGGAGAACTGTTTCGCGCATACTCTTGTCAAACTTTTTCTGAGTCTTGCTAGCAATCTTTTGTTCTAACTGAAGTACCTTGATCTCATCAGAAATATGGGAAATGATGTCCATTAACCTTTTATCAAGATTGCTTTCTTCTATGATAGCCTGTTTTTGAGCGTTCTTAATATTAAGGACAGAAGCGATTTGATAGGAGATCTCGATAGGGCTGGAGAGACTAACTATCTTCATGAAGGCATTGGGGTCAACGTTGACCTTGCCCAAGTTAACAGCTTTTTTCATTAAGTTAATGGCATGGTTGTTTAAAGCGATTAATTCTTTACTCTCGACATAGTGATCAAGAATCTCAGAAACTGAAGCCGAGTAACCACCGGAACTCTTGGTAACCTTGTTAATCTTTACCCTACCTAGACCGCGAACTAAAGCATGAAGTTCATCATTAACAGGAAGTATTTTTATGATCTTACACATAGTACCAACTGTGTACAGATCGGAGGCAAGAGGAGTCTCTGTCTTTCTTTTCTTTTGAGAAACAAAACAAATGGTCTGATTATTATCCAAAGCTTTCTTGATGCTGGTGATGGAGTGGGTGCGTCCAAAAGCCAAGATTACCTCAGTACGGGGGTAGATAACGCCTTCTCTAAGAGTAATTAAGGGCACAATTTTGGAAGCGCCGGTTTTGGTCTTTGATGCTGAACTTGAACCTAACATGGAGATATTTTAGCAGATACTAACCTCGTTTGCTAATTCAAAAAGAAACGATAACCTAGAAGCAAAGTAGCGAGAATAACTAAGAAAAGAATGATAACGAAAAAAGAGAAAGAGAATTTGG
>Ga0208904_1001921_pt1 | contig 13609 bp, 13 predicted proteins | sample AntAceMetag02UKB_FD_184774 | JGI IMG/M metagenome (GOLD analysis project Ga0208904, IMG submission 184774) | Saline lake microbial communities from Ace Lake, Antarctica - Antarctic Ace Lake Metagenome 02UKB (SPAdes) (version 2) | ecosystem: Environmental > Aquatic > Non-marine Saline and...
GAAAATGGAGAGTATACGCATTATAATTTATTTACTCTTTTAAAAATAGCAAAAGCTTTAAAGAAAGATTTAGAAGTTAAGTTTATTTGATCATCGATACCTTTTTCGCTTTGATTATCAAAAGAATATCTTGCGTATATTGTTACCTTCATTTTAAACCTCCTTTATTTGAAAATAGAAGCCACAACATCCAATAGTTCTTGAGCAGAGAGATTATCAGTCCAGCTTTGGTTAATTGGCTGATTTTTAGTTATTGCACTTATCTTAGTTTTGGCTATAATTGCATCATTCATATTTAAAAAATTCTTGCATTTATTACAAAAAAGGTATATATTACCAATTAAAGGTATATATTAGAATAACCCATCATATGGATAAATTATACCCTAAAAGGTATATTATGTCAAGTGTTTTTTTAGGAGAAATAAAATGGATAAAAAGAAGTTAGGTAAAAAGATTAAGTTAGCCCGCATTGAAATGGATTTAAATCAAACCCAACTTGCTCAGAAAATTAAAGCAAAACAGAAAAGTATTTCCCGCTATGAAACAGGGGCATCGTCACCATCTATAAAAACATTAGTTAAAATCGCTGAAGTGCTCAAGAAACCAGCAGGGCATTTTTTGGATGAGTTAACTTGATGCGTCAAGCGAAATTTAGCGCTGAGGAAATATAATATTGAAGAAAAGAACAAAGCAAAAGAAAATTTATGAAAAAGCCATAAAGAATTGGCCAAAGGAGGATAGGCCAAGAGAAAAATTACTAAGAAATGGTGAACATATCCTTAGTAATACTGAATTATTAGCAATTTTATTACGGACTGGAGCGAAAGGCCAGAGTGCTGTAGATTTAGCCAGAAAGATAATGAAGAAGTTTAAGACCTTCCGCAATATGAGTCACACTAATATAAGAGACTGGGACGAATTTAAAGGTGTAGGGGATGCCAAAATAACTCAAATAAAAGCAGCTATTGAAATAGGGCGGCGCTTCAGAGAAGATGAATTAAAAACAGAAAAAGTACAAATCAAATCTTCAAAGGATATTGTGGATATATTAATGCCCAGAATGAGAGATTTAAAGAAGGAAGTTTTTAAAACAGTTATGCTTGATTCTAAAAATAGAGTCATTGATATAATAGAAATTACTAAAGGAACAGTAAATCAAGCTAATCCTATAATAAGAGAGATATTTCATAAGGCTTTGGAGTTTTTTGCAACCGGATTAATTTGTGTTCATAATCATCCATCTGGGATAGTTGTTCCGAGTAAGGAAGATAAAGATTTTACAAGAAATCTTCGCGAAGCTGGAAAGATTATGCAAATCCAAGTGCTTGATCACCTGATTATTGGAGATGGTGGTTATTATAGCTTTGCGGATGAAGAAGTTTTAGGTGAGAAGTAAATTTATGCGATTAAAATAAGATAGTAGTAAGTTAAGCTAGAAGATTTGAAAGAATTTATTAAATCGAGAAGTACTCTGTAAATTCAATAGCGGAATGTTAAAGGGTAAAGTAAATGAACAATTTTCAGAATAAAGTAAGTTTTATTTGGGATTTGGCAGACCTTCTCCGGAATGTCTATAAAAAGAATGAATATCAGAAAGTCATTTTGCCGTTCACGGTTTTAAAAAGGTTTGATTGTGTCTTGGGTGACACTAAAAAAAAGGTCTTAGATACTTATAATCAGTATAAAAAAGAAATCGACAATATGGAGCATCTATTGATGACTTCAGCGAAGCATGATTTTTATAATTATTCAAAGTATGATTTTCAAAGCTTTCTCGATGATCCTGAACATATAGAGCAAAATCTTTTGCACTATATAGATTGTTTTAGCAAGAATGTTCAGGATATATTTGGGGACAACGGATTTAATATAAAGCCGCACATAACAAAATTAGCTAAGCACGGAATACTTTTTTTACTTGTAAAGAAGTTCTCGGAATCCAGAATAAATCTCCATCCTGATACGGTCTCAAACCATGAAATGGGGACGATATTTGAAGAACTGGTAAGGAAATTCTCGGAGCAATCCAATGAGGAAGCGGGGGATCACTTTACACCGAGAGAAGTCGTTGAATTAATGACTCATCTAATGTTTGAAGTTAGCGAAGTTAACGTAGAAGAGAAAGACGTTATCAAAACCGTATATGATCCTGCCTGCGGAACCGGGGGTATGCTAACAAGTGCGAAGAATTACATTTATTCAAAGAATCCATCTATGGACGTTGTGTTGTTTGGTCAAGAGCTCTTAGAAGAAATATATGCCATATGCAAGGCAGATATGCTGATGAAGGGAGAGAATTCGGAAAATATCAAGGGACCACTAAGTTCTTTATCCAATGATCAGTTTAAAGACGAAAATTTTGATTTTATCATTTCAAATCCACCGTATGGAAAGAAATGGGAATTAGATGAAGAAGCAGTTAAGGCAGAAGCCGAAAGAGGATTCGACGGAAGATTCGGAGCAGGTACACCAAGAATCAGTGATGGTCAATTGCTATTCCTACAGCATATGATTTCAAAAGTGAAGGACAATGGTGAAAAATCACGAGTAGCCGCCATTACAAACGGGTCACCGCTATTTACAGGGGACGCCGGTGGTGGAGAGAGTGACACAAGAAAATGGATGATAGAAAATGACTATATCGAGGCAATAATTGCTCTGCCTAACCAGCTTTTTTATAATACAGGAATTAATACCTATATCTGGATATTAACGAATGAAAAACCAGCTGATAGAGTTGAAAAAATACAGCTGATAGATGGTACTTCGTTCTTCAAGAAAATGAGGAAAAGCTTAGGGAACAAACGAAATGAACTCAGCGAGGAGCACATTGGCATAATCGTTGATTTGTACAACAATTTCAAAGAGAACGTTCATTGTAAGATATTCGATTCAAAAGAATTTGGCTATACCAAAGTGGTAGTTGAAAGACCACTGCAACTCAATTACCAAGCGAGTGATGAACGGTTGGAAAACCTATATGGTATAAGTGCATTTGCTAAATTTGCTGAAAGCAAGAAAACTAATCCAGAAGAAAAGCTTGAAGAAGAGACAAAAGGAAAAGAAAAACAGGAAGCTATCATATCATCCCTAAAAACTATTGGTAATAAGTTGTATAAGAAATGGGAAGAATTTGAACCAAAGGTTGAATCGGCTTTGAAGAAATTTGATTTTAAACCTGCTTTTATCAAAAGCATCATGTTGGCATTATCAGAACACGATGACACTGCAGAATATGTACTAGATAAAAAGGGGAATAAGTTACCAGACAGCAATTTAAGAGACTCTGAGAAAGTACCGTTGAAGGAAAACATTGAAGAGTACTTTAAACGAGAAGTGTTTCCGTATTATCCAGATGCGTGGATGGATAGAAAAAAAGAGAAAATAGGATATGAACTCAACCTTACGCAATACTTCTACAAATACATTCCACCAAGAGTTTTAGAAGACATCGAAAAAGATATTGAAAAGGTTACAGCTGAAATTCAAGAACTCATCAAAGAGGACATCAAATGAGGTTAAAAGCTTATCCAAAATACAAAGAATCAGGAGTAGACTGGATAGGTAAGATGCCAGTGGGATGGGAGTATAGGAGGGTTAAGCATCTAACAACAAACCTTGATGGTAAAAGAATACCAATTACTGCGGATTTGAGAATCGAAGGGGATATTCCATATTATGGGGCTACGGGTGTCGTAGATCATGTGCAAGACTATATTTTTAATGAGACATTACTTTTAGTCGGTGAAGATGGAGCTCCTTTTTTTGAGCAATATAAAGATGTTGCTTATGTAATAAAGGGTAAATCGTGGGTCAATAATCATGCTCACGTTTTAAGAGTTATAGGGAAGAATAATATTGCTTGGCTGCGTTATTTTATGAATTCTAACGATTATACTATCTCGATAAAAGGAAGCACGAGAGACAAATTGAATCAGGATGATCTAAAATGTATTTTTGTATCTATGCCTCCTGAGGGAGAGCAAATCCAAATAGCAGGTTTTCTTAATTCAAAAATTTCTCAAATCGAACAAACATTAGAAAAAGACAAGAAGCTTATAGAGCTTCTAAAAGAAAAGCGAATTACATTAATTTATCATACAGTGACAAAAGGACTTGATTCTAATACGAAAATGAAGGATTCAGGAGTTGATTGGATTGGTGATATACCAGAGGCATGGAATATTAATAAACTAAAATATAATTCTATTGTAAATCCTTTGAGGTCAAAATATTTTCGTGACGGAAAAATTGAGATTTCTTTTTTACCTATGGAAAGCGTTGATGTTAATGGGGGTTTTGACAATCAATCCAAATGTAATTATGGTGAAGTTTCCTCTGGATATACTAACTTTCATAATGGGGATATCCTGTTTGCAAAAATAACTCCTTGTTTTGAAAATGGGAAAGGTGCTTATGTTGATAACTTAATCAATGGTGTTGGGTTTGGAACAACTGAATTTCATGTTTTAAGAAGTTATAATCACATAATTCCAAAGTATTTATTTTATTTTACTAAATCGCATTTGTTTAGATTTGTAGGAGAAGCTAATATGAGAGGGACAGCGGGACAGAAGCGAATTACTACTGATTTCACCAAAGATTTCCCTATGCCAACTCCGAAAGTAGATGAGCAAAAAGAAATCATTAATATTTTGGATAGAGAGATGTCTAAGATTGATAAAACTATAAATAAGATTGAGTCCAAAATTAACTTTCTTGAAGAATACAAGAAATCGCTTATTCACCATGTGGTTACTGGGAAGGTAGATGTGAGAGGTGTTGAGATATGAGAGCAGATGAAACCAATTTATTAAAATTCTTAAATGGGCCCAAGCAATTTATTATTCCAATCTATCAAAGGACGTATAGCTGGACACAGTTGGAATGTCGACAATTATGGAACGATATTGTGCGGGCAGGAAAAGATGAATCGATAGCCGGACATTTTGTTGGTTCTATAGTCTATGTTGAAAAAGGCCTATATCAGATTTCTGCCGTACCAAAGTTCCTCGTCATAGATGGTCAACAAAGATTAACAACCATAGCAATACTATTATCCGCATTAAGTAAAGCAATCGAGACAAATGGCAAAACTACGGAAATGAGTGCAGAAAAACTAAAGAGCTATTACTTATTGAATGACAAAGAAGAAGGAGAATTGCGGCAAAAATTGGTTCTGACAAAGAGCGATAAAGATACCCTTTTCAAAATTGTTGATCAAAAGGAGTTGACGGATAAAGATGCTCTGAGGTTGAAAGATAATTATGAATTCTTCGTTGAACAGATATCGAAATGCGATTTAAAGGTTGTCTACCAAGGAGTTGCCAAACTCATTCTGATTGATGTATCGCTTGATCGGGAAAGAGATAATCCACAATTAATATTTGAAAGCCTGAATTCGACAGGATTAGAACTGACACAGGCGGATTTGGTCAGAAATTACATACTGATGGGATTAGAAAAGAACGAGCAAGAAACACTATATGTGGATTACTGGTTTCCAATGGAAAAGAATTTTGGTCATGCAGAATACTCTGATTTGTTTGATAGGTTTATGCGGGATTATTTGACGATAAAGACAGGTAAGATTCCGAATATTAAGGACGTTTATTCGGCGTTTAAGGCTTATGCTCAGAATTTTGAAAACATGAAGGATTTGGTTGAAGAAATATTTAGGTATTCTAAGTATTTTGTCAGTTTTGCTCTTGAGAGAGAAGAAGATGTAGATATTATAGCGATCATTAAAGATATTAATACATTGAAGGTGGATGTTTCATATCCTTTCTTATTGCAGACATATGAGGATTATAACCAAGAAAAGGTTTCCAAAGAGGTGCTTCTTAAAATACTGAAATATATTGAGAGTTATGTTTTTAGAAGGGCAATATGTGGGATTCCAACCAATTCATTAAATAAGACCTTCGCCAATCTATATAAAGAAATACAACAAGAGAAATATCTAGAAAGCTTTATTGCTATTATGTTGCTAAAAGATTCTTATAGAAAGTTTCCGAGAAATAAGGAGTTCAAGGAACAACTGTTAATCAAAGATGTTTACAACCTCCGAATAAGAAATTATTTGTTGAATAAATTAGAGAATCAGGACAGAAAAGAGCGGGTCATTGTTGAAGAATATACCATTGAGCACATAATGCCTCAAAATGAGAATTTACCCAAGGAATGGCGTCAAGAACTTGGCGAAAATTGGGAAGACGTACACGATAAGTATTTGCACACAATTGGTAATCTGACGCTGACAGGATATAACTCGGAATTAAGCGATAGGCCATTCAAAGAAAAAAGGAACATAAAAGGCGGATTTGCTGATAGCCCAATAAGGTTGAATAAAGGAATAGCAAATCTCGAGAATTGGAATGAAAAAGAAATCGTTAATCGGGCGATTGACCTTTCAGACTTAGCTATTCAGTTATGGGAATGTCCGGAATTAGAAAAAGAAATAATGAATCAGTACCGAACCGTAGAGCAAAGGGAAGAGAAGATCTACAGTTTAGATGATCACCAGCATTTAGCTGATGGAAGCCCTATGAGGCCATTGTATGAAGAGTTAAGAAAAAGAATCCTTAACATTGATTCATCTGTGACAGAGGAAATATTGAAACTATACGTTGCCTACAAGACAAACACAAATTTTGTGGATATCGTTCCGCAAAAGAGCAGATTGCGATTGTCATTGAATATGAGATTTGACGAAATAAACGATCCGATGAATTTATGCAAGGACGTAACTGACAAGGGAAGATGGGGGAACGGAGATGTTGAAGTTGGAATAGCGTCATTAGATGAAATAGATTATGTATTGTCACTAATAAAACAGGCCTTTGAAAAGGTCTCAGAGGAATAAAGGAAATGGCTACAGACACTTCAGAAAAAGGATTCCAAAAAGACATAATTAATCACCTTGTGTCTACAGGGTATGTTAAGCGAGATACCAATAATGATTTCAATAAAGCGTCATGTTTAGATCCGGAGCTTTCTCTAAAATTTGTTCAGGATACCCAGGAGAAGGAGTGGAAGAGGTGGCAGCGATTATATAAAGACCAAGCGGAAACTAAGTTTTTGACAAGATTAGTCAAGGAAATAGATAAAAAAGGAACCATTCATATACTGAGGAATGGAATCAAAGACGCTGGATGCACGTTCAAGCTCTTCTATCCAAAACCTAACAACAATAAAAATCCTGATTTGTTCGAAAAGTTTGAGAAAAATATATTCTCAGTTATTGACGAGTTAGAATATGAGAACAGAGAAAAAGGCAATAGGTTGGATTTAGTTATTTTCATTAACGGCTTACCTGTAATAACTATAGAATTGAAAGATACCTTTTCTCAAGGTGTGGAAAAGGCAATCAAGCAGTATAAAGAAGACCGAGACTCAAGAGAGCAGATATTTTTCAAGTGTTTGGTTCATTTTGCCATGAGTGATGAAAAAATATTTATGGCTACAAAACTCGATGGCTACAAAACAAGGTTTTTGCCGTTTAACCGGGGACTTGATAATCCTGATATTGCCAATGATTATAAGACATCATATTTGTACAATGATATTTTTCAAATTAATAAGCTCTCAAAACTCATTTCTAATTTCATATATTACGATATTAATGACGAAGTAATCATTTTCCCTAGATTTCATCAATTGGACTGCACCAATAGATTATTGGCAGATTCTAAGCCAGGAAATAATTATTTGATTCAGCACAGTGCTGGATCAGGAAAGACCAAGACGATAGCTTGGCTATCACATGGTTTGATCAATAAGTTCAATCGCTTAGATAATCGTGTGTACGATATGGTTATTGTTATTTCTGATCGTAAAGTTATTGATAAACAATTACAAGATCAAGTGCAACAGATAGAGAAAGTTAAAGGCATTGTTGAAAAGATAGATAAGAGTGCTGATCAATTAAAAGAGGCCTTGAAGACGGGATGCAACATAGTAGTCACGACCATTCAAAAATTTCCATACATCCTAAAAGAGATGGGTGATTTGCCAGAAAGAAAGTATGCTGTGATTATTGATGAGGCCCATTCTTCGCAAACAGGTACTATGGCTAGAAAAATGAAGCAAGTATTGGCGACTAATAGCTTGGAAGAAGCAGAATTAGTGGATACTCAGGATATGGACGAGGTTGATGAAGAAATACTTAAAGACATTGAGTCAGCACGGAATTTAAAAAATATTAGTTTTTTTGCGTTCACAGCGACTCCTAAGAATAAAACATTGGAAATGTTTGGGTTGGAAGATAGTAAGGGTGAGTTTCATCCGTTCCATCTGTATTCAATGAAACAGGCCATCGAAGAAGGTTTCATATTAGATGTATTGAAGCACTACCTGAGCTATGAAACTTATTTTAAATTATTTAAGAAGGTGACCGATGATCCAGAGTATGATGAAAAAAAAGCAAAACAACTCCTTAGGAATTTTGTTGAAAAGCATCCAGTAGCTATTATGCGGAAATCATTGATCATGCTGGATCATTTCATGAATTCATCTAGTTTGAAAATTGGAGGAAAAGGGAAGGCGATGGTTGTGACTCGCTCAAGGCTGCATGCAGTTCTCTATAAGAAGGCTTTCGATAAATTGATTAAAGAAGAAAAATATGGAATCAAGACCCTGGTGGCTTTTACCGGAACAGTGAAGCATGATGAACAGGAATATACAGAAAATTCTTTGAATAACCTTCCTCCTAAAAAGACGATTGTAAATGCCTATAAAGAGGATGATTGTAAAATATTGATTGTTGCAAACAAATTTCAGACTGGATTTGACCAGCCACTTCTTCATACAATGTATATTGATAAATTGTTGAACGGAATAATGGCTGTGCAAACACTGAGCCGTGCAAATAGGATTTATCCCAAAAAGAATGATACTTTGATTCTCGATTTTGCCAACAAAACTGAGGTTATTCTTAAAGCCTTTAAGCCTTATTATGAAGCGACTTATTTGAAAGAGGCGACAGATCCACATAAGCTGTATGAATTGGAAGAGAAAATTCTTAATTATCGAGTGTTTGATGAGGGAGAAGTAGAAAACTTTGTTAAGAATTATAAAAAGGGAGTTCCTCAACCAAAGCTTCACTCAATACTTAGTCCAATAGTTCAGGAATTTAAAAAGAAGACTAAGAAAGATCAGGTAGGGTTCAAAAAAACACTTAGGAGATATCAAAGTATATATTCATTTCTGTCGCAATTAATCCCTTTCTCCGATGTTAGATTAGAAAAAATCTTTATATTTAACAAGTTTCTTATAAAGAAACTGCCGACAATAAATAATCCATTGCCATACACTGTTCTTCAAGATGTGGATATGGATTCATACAAGATTGTGAATAAGGGGGAGAAGAGTATTAAGTTATATGCTGAGGGCGGTCTAAAGCCAGTGTCTGACACCGTAGGAGAATATACCCCGGAAATAAGCACCAAACTATCAAAGATTTTACAAGCATTGAATGATGCCTTTGGGACAGATTTTACGGATGATGATAAAGTATTTCTTGGTAGAGTAAAAGATAATCTTATGGATAATAAAGATTTGTTAAATAAGATTGAGCATAATTCTAAGGAAAACGTAAAAGCTGTTTTCGATAGATATTTCAATGATGAAATGACCAAGCTTTTGAATAGTAATATGAAATTCTATAAACGACTGGTAGATAATGAAAAATTAAAAAGTAGGTTGAAAACTTCATTGTTGGATTTAGTGTATTTTGAGTATAAGAAGAATAAAAAGGAATCTAAGGGCTAATGTTGAGGGGCGCATTATGAGCGTGGCAGACAATTTTCTAACTTTTTGTTCAAATATATTGATTTCTACAGATAAGAGGTCTTCCATTGGAAATAGATATGGCTTAATGATTCAAAGGCTAAACATAGATTTTTGGGATGAAAGTTCAAAAACTAAAAATAGCCGATATGTTGGGTCATATGGTAGGGGAACAGCGATAAAAGGATTTAGTGACCTGGACATGATTTTTATATTGCCCTACGGGGTTTACAAGCGGATTAATGATAATATAGGCAACGGTCAAGCGGCTTTACTTCAGGAAGTGAGAAACTCATTAAAAAAGACATATAATTCTACACATATCGGGGCTGATGGACAAGTGGTGGCCATAAATTTTGATGACGATATTTCTTTTGAAATAGTTCCAGTATTTATAAACAAAGATGATAGCTACACGTATCCGGATTCAAATGATGGTGGTTCTTGGAAAGTTACAAATCCTGTTCCCGAAATTAAGGCTGTCGCTGATATGGATGAAAAATGTAACAACAATCTGAAACGTCTGTGTAAGATGATGAGGGCGTGGAAAAATAAATGGAGTGTTCCAATGGGGGGATTACTTATAGATACGTTAGCTCACAGCTTCATTAAAAATTGGGGGCACCGAGATAAGTCGTATTTATACTATGATTTTATAAGCAGGGACTTCTTTAAATATATATCTGAACAAGATAAAGATAAATCATATTGGCTGGCTGTTGGGAGTAATCAACGAGTGTATAGGAAAGGATTATTTGAAGCGAAGGCAAAAAAATGCTACAACCTTAGCCTTGAAGCGATTCAATGTGAATCAGATGAATACAGCTACAGTGCAAAATCAAAGTGGAGAGAGATTTATGGAACGAAATTCCCAAGCTAAAATAGAACCATTAGAAGCCCAAATAAGAGAATGTTTTGGAAGAGTTGCTTGGAGTCATAAGACACAAGAGAAGTGTGCCGATATCCTGCTACTTAGAGATAAAACTATTAAGATTTGGCAAATTGTATTGTCTGTAATAACTACGACAAGTATTATAGGGTCTTTTTTAGGGGAAAGTCAGTGGGGAGTGATACTAGCGGGAATTTTATCGGCTATATTATTGGGGTTAAATACTTATACTAAAGATTATAATTTGGGGGAAATTTCTCAGAAACATTCAGATTCAGCAATTCAGTTATGGAACATTCGAGAATTATATTTGTCAATTCTGACAGATATTAAATCTAATACATCAACAGTTGAAGAGATACAGAATAGACGAGATCAATTACAAGAAAAATTGAAATCAATATATAAAGGTTCTCCTAGAACTATATCAAAAGCTTATGTTGAAGCAACAAAGGCTTTGAAGGTTAACGAAGAGTTGACATTTAGCGATAAAGAGATTGATAATTTGCTTCCAACAGCGTTAAGAAAATTTTGAGAAACGCACAGGTGGTATTCATTTTCTAAGAGATTTGTTTTATAAGAATCAGAAATAATGATTCATTGCTCCCCAAAGGATAATAGATTGTGACAAGTGATTCAGATCATAAATCAAAAGATAACATAAATTATTATTATTATCTTTTGGCTTTTATTGATGTTTTAGGCCAAAAGGAAGCTTTTCAGAATTTAGATAACCAGCCTCTTTCAGATGATCATCCAAAATTAATTGAAGCTCATAAGCAGACGGCTTTTTTCGTTGAAACCTTGCGATATAAAAAAGGGGACGGTTCTATTTTAAAGTAATTAAGTATTGCGACTAAAGGGAGTCCTGAGTATTTTTGAAGAGTGATCATAGAGTTTTATATATAAAATTAGTAAAAAAAGGGATGGTTCTTGGGCAGAGGGAAGTTAGGTAAGAAGATTAAATAAAAGGTGCCTGTCCCCTTTAACCCCTTTATAATATAGAAAAAGGAGTCAGAGTCATTTTTTCTGCTGAAATAACGAAGTATGAAGTGGCACCAAAGTGACCGTCCCCCGACTTTTTTAAAGTGAGGTTATTATGAGTGAGCAAGATCAAAAAGCGGTTGTAGCAGCTGTTGCATACATAAAGTCAAAGATTGAGGCACTTATTCAAGGCGCAAAATGTGAGCATCAGCATGATATTGGGAGAGGAGTTTACAGCTTTAGGATATTCCTTCATGGAAAGGATCAGGTTGAGACCGAGGTTGTCTTTAGCGAAGAAAACATGGAGGATTTCAGCGCTGATGATACGGATTACGGCATCCGTTTCAGATATTATATTGATTTTAAGATATACACTGAGCTCGTTAAAGCAGGCCTACTTCCGTCCTTTATGATTTCTGAGATATTTATGCAAGAGGCGACTGATAGAAGGAAAGGCGATTGGTGGAACGATCGATATGTCCGTGTCGCCTTTGACAGTAAGATTACAGCAGTATTCACGGGTGGTCTTGAGAAGCTCAAAGAATCGCTGAAAAGAACACTCAGCAAGAATGTCGTGGATGTAAGTAGGCTTAGTGAACTCAAAGATGATCTCAACCTAATCAAGAGTATTCTTGACTATTATAATGTGCACAGATCGCTAGACGAAACAGCTGCTAGTATTAAAAGTCTTTCCATTTTGAAAGCTGCTGCAATTTATGAAATTGCAGAAAAAGAGAGGAAGCGTGACAGCAAGCATCTTTATATAACAGGCAAAATCAACGACGAAATTTGTTGGATAGCCGCATTTCTCCGTGAAGGAGCATTTCTAGAGGTGCGGCCACCAGACTGGTTGGGAGACTATGTGGCCATTTAGTTCAAAATTACGTTCAGACAGAGAAATGTTCCTGAGTTCTACTTTCAGGGATCTGTCATACTACAGAAATCTTGCCGCAGATGTCTTAGTCAAAGAAGGATACAAGATTGTTCGTTCCGAAGATTTAGATTTTGCTAGGGGGTCAGGGGACCACAAGCACGATATTTGCTTACAGCGGGTTGATGAAACGCACGGCTTCTTATTGATTATCGATTGGTATGCTGGTCAAAAATACGAAGGAAAAGACCCTGATTACCGTGGTTTGAGTATTACTCATGCAGAAGCGAAGAGGGCTTTCAGAAAGAGTGGTGGGTGGCATTGTTTTGCTAGCCATGAAGTCATTACGACTTACAATCTGTGGAAACAAAATAAAACGTTGTCTGGATTTAAGCATGATCCCGTTGAGCCGCAAGTTTTTGACTTATTGGATGATATTTATAATCTCGGCAAATGGGGGCCGAACGCTTTTGATGGTCCAGACGATTTTAAGCAGAAACTAAGGAAATACTTTAGGCAATTAGGTGGAGCATTCCCGGGGCAGATTGAGCTACTCCGGGTTTGACGGACACTAATAGTAATAGGTGATGTTGATGCAATTATGCATTTTTCTTCATTATGCGAAAGATGTATAACATGCTATTATTTCGAGAAATGATTGCATAGGAGGAATTTTCCGTCTCGAAAGATATCACAAATTCTCCCCCGTGAAATTAGGAGAATTCCCGGGACTAAGTCCTCGGAATTTCACAGTCTGAAATTCCAGAGGGTTTGACAATTTTGTGACTCTCGGCGGAATTAATTCTCCACCTAAGGCGGATCATTAAGGAGATATAGTTTGAAATCTAAAATTGTGCTAATTGTTTTTATATTAATCCTTGCTGTAATCGGTGGGGATTTTTGTTTTGCTGGGGAATTTTATTCGGCCAGCGTGAGTGATATATCCGATCGGGATTATGAACAAGCCGTTATTGAATTGATTGATAATGCGGAGGAGTCGGTTGTTATTGGAATGTATTATATTAGTACGCAGTTAAAGGCGAATAATCCGGTTAAACTATTGTTGAATGATT
>Ga0208904_1001922_pt1 | contig 13605 bp, 31 predicted proteins | sample AntAceMetag02UKB_FD_184774 | JGI IMG/M metagenome (GOLD analysis project Ga0208904, IMG submission 184774) | Saline lake microbial communities from Ace Lake, Antarctica - Antarctic Ace Lake Metagenome 02UKB (SPAdes) (version 2) | ecosystem: Environmental > Aquatic > Non-marine Saline and...
ATGGACAATCTACAGTTCTATTTGATAAATATATTCAGATGAATGGTGGGTCATTCACATCAATAGATAATGTTAAAAATAATATAAAAACTGCTATGAAAAGCACAACAAAAACTAAGTTTATATGTGCTGATAGTATTGAAACTCTAAGTGAATTTGCTAAAGATACTAAGTTTACAGAGATAGATGTTCTTTATTTAGATAGTATGACTGTAGATTTTAAAAATATATGTCCTAGTGCTACACATCATTTAAAAGAACTTAAAGCTATTCTTCCTAAATTAAAGAAAGGTACAATGATAATTGTTGATGATAATGATAAACACTTCAAAGGAGAAGGTGGAAAGGGAACATATGTTAAAGATTATCTAATTAAATTAGGGCATAAACTGGTAGTAGATGGATACCAAATAGCTTTCATATACAATGGTTAGAGTCGAAGAAAGAGATTATCTTAAAAAGTTCTGTAAGGGGAATGGTTTGGACATAGGATGTGGCAACTTTAAAATAGCAGGATTTGGAATTGATAGAGATTCGTCTTGTAGTCCAGATTTAATTGCAGACATAGCAGATATACCTCTAAAAGGTAATAGATACGATTACATAGTCTCCTGTCATGTTTTAGAGCATACTGTGTACACAATAAGAACATTAAAGGAATGGCATAGACTTCTAAAGACTGGCGGTACTTTGGCTATTGCAGTTCCAAATGGAGAATATACAAATACAGCTGATTTAAGTGATAGTTCATATGGACATGTTCAACTATTTTCAATAAAGACATTAAGCAACTTTCTGGAGTTTGTGGGGTTTAAAGTCACACTATCAACATATTTTAATAAGAAGGAGACTAAAGATGCTAAGGGACTTAGTATAATTATTACAGCTAAAAAATGTTAGATATACTTATTAGTGTACGTAATAGAGAAAATTGGAGAATACAGCAATGTGTGAACAATTTTAAACACCCATTTGTTAATAAAGTGTATGTAATAGATTACGGAAGTAAAAAACCAATAAAGAACATAAAAAATGCAGATGTTATTAATTATAAGTATGATGAGTATCCAATATGGAATAAGTCACATGCACTTAATTTAGGTATAAAGATGTGTAAGTCTCATTGGATAGCAACAGTTGATGTAGACATGATATTAAACCCAGGATTCATAGAAGGATTAAGCACATTACTTACAGACTTTGAGAAAAATAATTATGATTTATTTGTATATACTACAAATGTAAGAAGAACAACTGATAGAACAGGTACATTTCAAGATAAATTTAATAAAAGTCATAATTGGTTTGTGCCTAATCACTATACTACTAAAGTAGATGGAGGGATACAGATATTTAATAATTCTTGGATTAGATGTGTTGGAGGATATGATGAGAGCTTGATATACTGGGGAGGACCTGATAACGATATGCATAGTAGAGCACTTTTTAGTGGTATTATAACATTAGACTTAAATTCACCAATCTTACATCAAGAACACAAAAAGCAAAAGGAACACAATTTATCCGATAGTGAAAAGAGATTCGCATTACAGGCTAAGATAGGAAGAAGAGAATATTTACAAGATAAAGAATTTAGAAGACTGTATATACAAGACAAATGGGGATTAAAGAAACCAAATTGTAGATTTACTAAATTACCTAATGGAATTGAATAGAAACAATACAAACATTTATATAGTAGATACTCGTTATATAACCAATGGATAAACAAAAACAAAAAACTAATAAAGAAAGAATACTTATTGCTATAACTACAAATAGAAGTGTAGTTCCAACATTCTTTATGCAATCTATGATAGAGTTAATGTATGCCACAAAGAAAGTATATCCAAATACAGAGATTGTTACACTTGGTGCTACAGATATATCATCTATGAGAAATTTTGCTTGTAAGATGGCTGTATTAAAGAAATTCGACTATCTCTACATGGTAGATGATGATATGCAATATCCTAATGATTCAATAATAAAACTTATGAAACATAAGAAACCGATAGTTGTAGGTGCAGCTAATACTAGAATACCACCATACCCACCAACACAATTCAAAAAAGTTATGTTAAAAGGTATAAATACAACTGAGAACAGAGTCCAAGCATTAGGTGAGGACTTAATAAAGATTGAAGCTACTGGATTGTGTGGTGCATTAATAAAAACTAACATCTTTAAGAAACTTAAATATCCATACTTCTATATGAAATACCATGATGATATGGGTATAACAGGTGAAGACATAATCTTCTGTAACCAATTAAAGAAAACCAAGATTCCAATCTATTTAGACCCAACAATAATTTATGGACATCTGGCTAAAGGATTCGTAGTTAGTCAAACAGGAACAAAGATGTTACAATGTTAAATCAATTAATGGGTAGATTTATCTAAGTTATACATATATAGTATGGTAGAAATAAAATTAACAAAATGTTTAAGTTGTAAGAAATGTTACAAACACGAATTTATGAAAGCAATAGTATTACAGACACCTTGTGAAGAATCTTATGTAGAGAATAAAAGATTTCTATGTCCAGAGTGTTATGATAATTTAGAAAGAAACAATTGGGTAAAAGAACAGAATCTTAAAGAAACAATGGAAAAGAAAGAAGAAGAGAAGCAGAAAGAGAAAGATAGATAAAACTAAATAATTGATAAAAGGAGGTACAAAAAATGGAAAAAATGAAAACAAAAGAAGAAGTAATTAAGCTAACTGACGAAGACTTAAGAAGAATAAGAGAAGCATTAGCTGAAAATACATTATCTAAGGATAATCTTCAAGCACACATAGCATATGTTGAGAAACAAATAGAACTAGAACTTCCAATGAGAAGTATAAAAACTCAATTAATTCAAATGAAGAAACAATTAGATATGGCGAAGAAGAATGAGACAGCATATACTCTTCAACTTAGAAACAAGAAAATAACTAGAGTAGTTCCTGTAATGTAAAATGGGAGAACTAGTATTAAAAAACGCAGTAAAGCGTGAGAAAGGGTATATGTATTATTTAGATAAAGAAGGTAGTGTCTTTAGGTCTAAATTAGGACGTAAGAAGAAAGGAGCTAAAACAGAAGAGAAAAATGAAGTAGAAGAAAGTGAACCAAAAGCAGAAACTTCTGGTTATATGCAAGTAGAAGAGAATAAAACTTCAGAAGAAAAGATAAACGATAGAAATGCTACTATCGAAGGTGGTGAAGAAGTAGCAAACAGATGGTTCGTATGTCTTACATGTGGATATAAACAAGCTAAGAAAAAAGGACAAATAGCTAAGATGTTTAAGTGTCCGAGATGTATTGATAGAGAACTAGTAGAACGATAGAAGGAGGTTTAAAATGACAGAAGAAAAACAAAAAGAAAAAATAGAAAAAGTGAAGGAAATTAAAGAGCAAAAGAAAGACTTAGGTAACTCTATTTTAATTTCCAGAAAGCCCATTGGGGCATACCTTTTAGCAGCTAGAAGAGTATTAGAAACTGATAACGAGTTAGTTATCAAAGCTAGAGGTAGAGCAATTAACTCAGCTGTTAATATTGCTGAGATATTAAAGAGAGATGGTTTAAAAATTAAAAGTATCTCAATAGATACAGAAAAATTTACTATAGACAAGAAAGAAATATCAGTGTCTAGTATATGCTTAATACTGAATAAATAAATTTAAAAGGAGGAATAAAAATGACAGAAAAAATAACTGGAATTGTAACCAAAGTAGAAACAAAGACAGGTGAAAAGAACGGAAAACCTTGGAGACGAGCTGCTTACACATTGAACGAGCAAATCTACTCAACTTTTGATGCAGACATCATCGAGAGTGTAAAGGAAGGGGCTAATGTTGAAGTGGAATACACTACAACACCTGATGGGAAGTATAGAAATATACAACTAGTTAAGAAGTTAGATGGTGTGGAATCTACAGAGATACCTAATGGAACACAAGTAAGTGAACCAGTAGAACACAAACCAGATATAAATCTTAGTATTGTAAGACAAAGCTCTATTAAGAGTGCTATCGAACTTGTTAAAGTGTTACAAGTACTAGACCCAGAAAAAGCAAAAGAACTTGTTAAAGATAATAACTTAATAGATGTTATCATAGACACAAGTACTTCATTGGAAGAATTTGTTTGTAGAACCAAATAATGATAATCAATGAGTTCACGAGAATCCCTGAGGAGGACGGAGTATGTATTTTTTATTTTAAGATTTTTTCGTCTCATCGTGAACAAGAACTCAGATTAGAGTTAGAAGAAGGAGAGTTAATCAAATGGAACTGTACATGTGAGTATGGTTCAACATTTAGATTCTCACAAGGAAATCAAGATAAGACATGTAAGCATGTAAGTTCATGTCTAGATTTACTTAAGTATTTAAAACATGCAGACTAAAAAAGGAGGACAAAATGGAAGAAAAAATAACAATACAATCTAAGTTACTAGGTATAGCATTATCTAGTGCAGCAATCGTTTGGTTAGTATATCTAATCGTTAAAGGGATTGTGTCTATAATTAACATATTTTAATATGGTATTAAATTGTAAAAACATACCAAGAGGTATGATAAAATTTTAAGATGGAAAATAAAATAATTTGCGTAACAGGGTCTCACAGTGCATCTTCTAGATTTTTCGCAAAATTCTTAGCCAAGAGAGATAATGTATTATATATAGACGAAGGAGAATTTAATCAGAGAGACTATGAGTTGCTAAAGATTAAGATAAGAAAGAATGTTAGTGATGGTTGTGTTATTCATGCCCCTGGGTTAAAGCACAAGGTAAGAGAGTTTAAGAAAGATTATCCAGATTCAGAGGTTATATGGATGTATAGAGAACCAAAGGAGTGTGTGGCTAGTATGAAGAAATTGCATAATTGGGAAGAGTATGCTAAACAAGAACTAAAGAATATGAAACCAATACTAGATGAGTATGAGATAAATAGTCATGCAGAAACATTTATGAAGTTAGTAATTAGTACAAGAACACTTGGAGAAGTATACTTTGAGCAAGGATATATAAGTCAATTAGTAAATATGAAAGCAATAGAACACTACCCAGGATTTAAAAAGACAACAATAATAAAATGAAGAAAAAATTAATAGACAAAATCAAGTGCTTTTTCGGATTACATAAATGGAAATATGCGAATAAAGAAGGAACATTAAGATGTTGTGATAATTGCAATAGATGGCAAGAAGCAAGTTATGATATGCTTTATGGAGAAACAATCTGGAGGTTCACATAATACAGATTAAAATGGATAGAGAGATAACATGCCCTTGTGTAAATATGTCAAGTAAATTTGTATGTACAACATATTGTTTCGTGTGTGATAAAGAATGAACAAAGAAGAATTTATAGAAGTATTAAATGTTGCATTAGCAATGTATAATGGAGAAAAAGTAAAAAGTGAAGACAAATGTGCTATAATTGTAGCTAAACTATTGAATAGGTTTATTGTTTCATATGATAAAGAAGGAAAGGACTTTAAAATAGAAGAGACATCAACACCAAAACCTGAACCTATTGAAGAAATAAAAGATGCAAATAAAAAAGTAGAAGAGGAATATGAAGAAAAAGAGATGAAAAAAGAGGTAGTAAAAGAGTTAACTAAACCATCTGAGTTAAGTGGTGGTGTAGTAGAAATAGAGAATAAGATATACAAAGGGAGAATAACATTTTGAAGAGATTACAAACAAAAGAATGGAAAGACTTAAGAAAATTATGTTTAGATAGAGATGGTGTTTGTAGAAGATGTGGTGAACCTGCTAATCAAGTTCATCATATAGTACAATTTAATAAAGGTGGAAAAGACGAATTAAAGAATTTAGTGGTATTATGTAAAAAACATCATGCTATTGCAGATAATACTTACTTTAAATATGGATTAACTAGTATGGCTAGAATATGGTTAAAGGAGAATGAAGAGAATGCAAGATGAAGAATATGATTTGTGTATAAAGAAGTGTAAGTCTTACTTAGAAAGACATAGAATTGGTAAGATAGTAAATGCTGAATTAAGAAGATGTATGGAAAGTGCATTCTTAAGAGGATATGAACTAGGAAAAGAAAAGAATAAAGAAAATGAATAAAATAATAATACAAGACGAAATCAGCATAACACAAGAATATATTAATAAATGTATTAAGAAATATGAAAATATGCCTGATAGATTCAGTATCGGAATATCATGTTGGTGTGGGGATAAGCATGGAGTCATAGAACAAATTAAAAAACTTACAAATGTAGGGAAAGCAATATTATTAATGGATTATAAGTTTGACCAATGGAAAGAGTCAGATGAATATAAACAAATGGAGAAAAAATATAAAAAATGATTAAATTATTCGAGATGTTTAGCGGATACGGAGGTGCTAGTTTTGCACTGAAAAAAGCTGGTATAGACTTTGAGTGTGTTGGTTTATCAGAGATAGATAAGTATGCTATTGAGTGTTATAACAATAATCATAGAGTAGAAGAAGAAGGTCTGGGAAGCATATTTATTCACAAGAACTTTGGAGATTGTACAAAAATAGACCCAAGCAAGATACCAGACTTTGATTTACTTACTGGTGGATTTCCATGTCAGACATTTAGTATTGCTGGAAAAGGACTTGGTGAACAAGATACAAGAGGAACATTATTTCATGAGATAATAAGAATAGCAGAAGTAAAGAAACCAAAGTATATGTTATTAGAGAATGTTAAAGGATTAACTTTTAAACCACATAAAGCAACATTTGATAAGATAATAAGTGAAATAACAAGAATTGGATATAATGTTACATGGCAAGTACTAAATTCAAAAGAACACGGGATACCTCAGAATAGAGAAAGAGTATTCTTTGTTTGTTTCAGAGATGATTCAGATACTATTGCTAATCCATTCCCAGATAAAGAAGAACTGAAGATATTCTTAAAAGATATACTAGAAGAAGAAGTTGATGAGAAATACTATCTTAATGAAGAACAGATAAAGAAACTTATGGTTAATTTCAAAAAAGCAGGTTCTGACATTCTTAATGTAGATGAAATAATGAAACATATTAATAATAAAGGAAGAATTGTGAAGAAAGATGATGGTACTAGTTTCGCATTAACTAGTTCTGGTAGAAATTGTGGAAGTAATCAGATAGTACAATTAGATGTATCACAAATTAAGAGAGAAGGAAAACCCAGAGTTTATAAAAATATAAGTAAATGTTTGAATACTGCTGGTGGCGGTGGACATACACCTTTAATTTTACAAAAACATCATTCAAAAGAACTTAGGGTCTTCGATAAAGGACATTCTCCAACTATAGGTTCAAATATGGGTGGTAATTTCCCATTCGTATTAGATGTATACAATAAAAAAATAAAACCACAAACATTAAATACAGAAGGAAAAGAAGTAAAGAATATCCAAGAAATAGGTGAAGCACATAGAATATATTCAAAAGAGAAAATTTCTCCAACAATGAAAGCTAGTGGCATACAGATATATGATGGTATTAGAATAAGAAAACTAACCCCTACAGAGTGCTTTAGACTTATGGGGTTCTTAGATGATGGAATTAATCTAGATGGCTTATCTGATACACAGAAATATAGATTAGCTGGGAATGGATGGGATATAAATTTAGTAAGTAAAATATTAAAGAAAATGATAAAATGAATAGCAAAGAATTAAGAGAACTATTTGAGAGAGAACTGGGTGAACTAACAGAAGGAGACTTAGCAGTTATAGAAGCTAACAGAAGATTTGAAGAAGCAAGTAAAATTATATCAGGAACAAAATGAATAAAAAATATAAAATAATACTGGCAGACCCACCTTGGAGTTTTAAAGTTTATAGTGATAAAGGAAAAGGTAGAAGTGCAGAGAAACATTACGAAGTAATGAATAAAAAGGACATACAAGATTTGCCAGTAGAGAAGATAGCAGATAAAGATGCAGTATTATTCTTATGGGTCACAGCACCATGCTTATTAGAAGGTATCGAACTTATTAAAAAGTGGGGTTTTGAGTATAAGACTGTTGGTTTCACTTGGGTTAAAAAGAATAAAATAAGTGATAGTTGGTTCTGGGGAATGGGTTATTACACTAGGTCAAATGCTGAATTTTGTTTATTAGCAACTAAAGGAAAGACATTAAAAAGAATGTCAAAAGCAGTTCACCAAATCTTAGATGATAGAATAAGAGAACATAGTCAAAAGCCAGATAGTGCAAGAGAGAAGATAGTGGAATTATTCGGAGATTTACCAAGAATAGAATTATTTGCAAGAGACAAAGTTACTGGATGGGATGTTTGGGGTAATGAAGTAAAATCGGATATTAAACTAAAATGACTAAAGTATATTATAAACAACTAAAGAATGGACTTAAAGTAGTCTTTGAAAAGAGAGATTTACCTATTATATCTACATGTATAATGGTTGGAGTTGGTGGCTTCTCAGAGACTAAAGAGAACAAAGGAGTATCTCACTTCATAGAACATATGGTATTCAAAGGAACTAAGAATAGAAATCGTAAAGAGATTACTAGATTCATAGAAGATAAAGGTGGAACACTTAATGCATATACTGGAGAATCTGAAACTTGTTTCTGGAATACACTCCCTTCTAAATATCTTAAAGAAAGCATAGAACTTAACACAGATATGGTATTTAATCCTAAATTTGATAAGAAAGACTTTGAAGAAGAAAAGAAAGTAATTTTACAAGAAGTAAGTATGCTACATGATATGCCATTACGATATGGATATGATAAAATGAAGTCATTAATGTATACTAGTGGTGGAGGATTACCTACAGTAGGTACTAAAGAATCTCTGCATAAACTAGATATAAAAACACTTAAGAAATTCTATAATAACAACTATGGTACAAATAATATGGTATTAGGAGTTGTTGGTAATGCTAATTGGAAAGATATATTAAAAGAAGCAGAAAAACTACAAGATATTCGAGTAGATGTAAAGATACCTAAAATAGTAAAATCTAATGGTGAACAATTAGATGAAAGAAGTGGTATAAATCAAGCCAGTATTAGACTATCAAGACATCTAAGTACTTTAGATAATGTTAAAGATGTACATGCATATCTGTTATTTAGTAATATTCTTGGTAAAGGGATGAGTAGTAGACTATTTGAGAATATAAGAGAGAAAGAAGGATTATGCTATTCAATCAATTCGCAAATGGCAATAACTAATACTATGTCTGCTGGGTACATCACCGCAGGTGTGAGCAAACAGAACATAGAAAAGACTAAGCAACTAATACTAAAAGAAATAAGTAATATGTCTAATCTAACTGGAAAAGAATTAGACTTAGCTAAAGAGAAAGAAATACACTCAAATGAAGTAAGTAGTGAATCTAGTAGTAACTCTCTATTTGATTTGAGTAGTAATGTGTTGTTTGGACACATAGACTATTACACTAAATACGAAGAACTAATTAATGCTGTGAAGTTATCAGAAGTCAAAGCATTTAGCAAACTAAAAGACTATAGCTTTCATGCTTTAGTTCCTAAATAGATACATTTAAATAGTAGTTAAACTATAACATATAGTAAAGAACTACACGAAATCTGTAATATGATAAATAAAAATTAATAAAAATTAATAAAAATTAAAAATGATTAATTATAACTATACTCACTATATTGAAAGGAGGTTTTATTTAAAATAAAAAATGGGAAACACAAAACTTAATGGTTGGATGCAATATGTACTATTAGTAGCAGTTATTGCTTCTCTAGTTTTTTCTGTTATGTCTTATAACGCTTCTAACGAAGATGTAGACATATCGAAATTAGCTGAAGAAGTTGCAGCTCTAATAGACATCAATGTAGACACTGGTAACATTACTGTAGAAATTCCTGAGATTGTAATTCCAGATATGGATAATGCAAAGCTTAAGGATATTTTTGAAGGAATGTTTACTGCTGAAATTGCAGGATTAGAAGCTAACGCAACTGATGCTGCAGATGATGAAATCAACGATGAATATGACGATTCTGAAGATTTCGAGGATGCAGTAGAAGACTTACTATCTAAAGAGATAGAAGGTTTCGATAGATTACTAAATAACAGTAATATCTACAATGTAGTCGCTGATGATGTAGATGTAGAAGTTATTGTTCTTTCAGTTCATGAAGACGACGCTGATGTTGAATCAGTTAAAGAAGTTGTAGTAAAATACATCTTTGAAGACGTTGAATATGAAAAAGAAGACAATGCAAAAGATTACGAAATAGATGTAATTTTAACAGCTACTGTAACATACGCAGATGGATACCCAAGTGACCCTGAAGTAAGCTTAGAGCTTTCTTTAGATTAAATCACTTAGATTACTAGGAGTTCTCTTATACTCTATAAATCAATAAGAGGGCAGATTCTGCCTCAAAGATGGCATCCGAAATGATGTTAAACTATTTTATATTATTAATCGTGAAAGGAGGTTTAAAAATAATGGAAAAAAATATAACAATAGGAATCGCAATAGCACTTATATTTAGCATTATATCATTAACATTCTCTGGATTAGCATATTTTGGAAATGATGTAACAGATATAAGTGGGATACAAGAAGATATTAAAACTATAGAAGAAAATTCTAAAGATGCTGATATTGAATTGTATAGTGATATTAGTGATGTTAATATTAATTTAATTAAGAAAATTAATGAAATTGACTTTGATGAAGATGACTACGAGGACTTAATTGATGATATAGATGATAATGAAGATGATATTAATGATATTGAAGATATTCAATCGGATATTCAATTAGATATTAACTCTATCCAAGTATTTAATGCTTGTATTAAAACATCTAATAATTTCACAGAGTTAAGTATTTGTTAATTAACCAATAAGTTCCTACATACTTTATAAATCAATGTAGGGGGTCGAGCATACCACTCGACCTTTATAAATATTTATACTTATGAGACACGCGTGTGGCGGACACTACTGACTGCTAGGAAAGACTAGCGATATAGTGGATGTTACTGGTTGGAACAAGAGGCAGGTTCTCAGAAATCTCCATAAAAGACTTATGAATGTAAGTTACCCAATCCACTATAACAATCTAAAATGGAAGATAAAACAGAAAAGAAAATAAAAGAATCAAATATGTCCGAACATGATAAAGCAGTATTCATGGCAGGATATGCACTTGGTAAAGGATTTGGTCGAATGGATATGTTATTCAAAAAGATGAGGGATAATATAATGTCTGTGGGAGATAATTTGGATAAATATGACTAAAATAAGAGAAGAAATGGAAAGAGAATTAGGAGAACTAGACTTAGATGATTTAGAAGTACTAGAAATATCTGAGGAATTTGATAAAGGAAGTAAATTAATAGATAGTTTCTTATAATGGATAAAAGATTTATTGGTCTAATGTTCTTTATACTTGGAGTAGTAGGAATAATATATTTAGTACTTTTCGGATTATATGGGAGAAACCCAATATCTGCAATAAGTACTATCTTTGCATTAGCAGGATTCTTAGGAACGGTGATTAATAGCATATGAAAAATATTATGATGCAATTACCATGGGCTATATTCATAACAACATGGTTCGCTAATATAAATGACTTAATTCGAGGTGAATGGTTTTATTATTCAACAACAGGGATAATAGTAGCTAACATATATGGTTTATTGGCACTTACAGCAATAATACTTACATATAAAGAAAGAATTAAATTACTAGCAAATAATATTAAAAATGAAACTAAAAAAACCAATATATAAGAAAGTACCAAAAGAAGAAAGAATATGTAACTTTGAATATAGATGTGTATGTGTTTGGAGTAAAGATGATAAATATGGATTTGTAGCTAATACTATATGTCCTGTTCATGGTAAGCAAGCTATTAAATCATTAAAGAAATGGGTAAGTTGTTAAATTGAAAAATAAAAATTGGTGTAGTTTCAGTCCAGATAGTTGGTTTGGAAAAGATATTTCAGTGGCATGTAAAAAACATGACTATGCTTATTGGGATTTATATGGAGTTAAAGCAACTAAAGGAAATAAACAAGCACGAAAGGATGCAGACATATTACTTAGAGAACGAATCATAGAATTATCAAATTATCCACCAATTGCATGGTTATATTATATTTTTGTACGAATGTTTGGATGGATAAATTTATATAAATAGAAACATTTAAATAGCAGAGAACCTTTATATATTTGGAGGATAATATGATAACAAATATCTTAATGGGTGTTGTTGGTGGAGTTGCTTATTCGTTAAGCGGTCTTTCTAATAAAAGCAAAAGAGAAAGCTTTAATTGGAAGAAAATGGCTCCTACTGTAATAATTGCAGGTGTTGTAGGCGGAATCGCTGGTTTCACAGGACAAGACTATGGGATTATAGCAAGTGGTGCTTATGCGGCTGGTATAACAGTTGTAGTACAGAAATTCTGGCAAGCTCTAATTAAAAAGCTTAAAAAAGCTTAATTTACCATCTCGGATGGAAAATTCTTGTAAAAATTTAAAGAAACTGCTAGAAGCGGAAATCCCTGTTCTAAAAGCAGCTATCGGTCATAGAAGACAGATAATTAGTAGAACTGAATCTATAAGTATAGAAGATGTAGATTTAGAAGTAGCTAAAAAATATTTCTTAAGTAATGGTGGGTTAGACCTAATGGAAGGGTTTAGATTAGCATATTGTTCTTATATCTGTGAAGATAGAGAATCATGTGATATGCTTTCAGAGATGGATAGATGGAAGAAGTATGGAGTGTAAACTTACACATGCAGAACTCAAATGTGTACATTGTAAATCACAATTTACTTCACTTCTAGTGTGTGCTATACATCATACATACACTAATCATAAACAATTTAGACTTCTAGGAACAGATGTAATTCACGAGATTGATAATTATATAGAAAAGTGATTAAATGCTCCCAGAATGGCTGTATTACCAAATATCATATGTTCTATATAGTATAGCAGTAATAATGTAAAGATTATGAAAATCATCGTATTTATATCAATTTGTATCAAATAGAAACATTTAAATACTTATAATACTTATATAATATATAAGAATACGGTGTCCCCCGTAATACATGCTAGACACATCAGGGAAGGGCACCCTCTATTCTTATAAGTATATTTAAAATTTATCTATAATTACTATATTATAAAGTGGAACTATTATATAAACCTTTCTAAAGATTTCTAATCTGATAATGAATATTGAATCCCTAATGCATGTACTTTAGTAGCAGATGCACTTAAAAAAACTCTAATTTGTACCTGAGTATTACTTCCTATATCTGTTTCATCAGTTCCTAATGACTTGAAGACTACTCCACCATCTGTACTATATTGTATTTTTGTTCCTTCTGGAGCTGTTCCTTCTAAGTTTTCTCCAGTAATTCCTATTGCCAAGTGCTCTATAAATTTTGGAGTAAATACTAAATTAGGACTTGTCCATGTTCCAGTGTTGCCAGAAATAGTTGAAAGAGAATATTCTGCATCTTCTGTTCCTTGAGCAATTTTAGTAAGAACTCTTTCAGTATTATTAAATGTTCCAACATTTGTGGAGAAATCCCAGATGTGAGAGAAGTCTAATTCTGCA
>Ga0208904_1001926_pt1 | contig 13588 bp, 16 predicted proteins | sample AntAceMetag02UKB_FD_184774 | JGI IMG/M metagenome (GOLD analysis project Ga0208904, IMG submission 184774) | Saline lake microbial communities from Ace Lake, Antarctica - Antarctic Ace Lake Metagenome 02UKB (SPAdes) (version 2) | ecosystem: Environmental > Aquatic > Non-marine Saline and...
GCAAAATAAAGAAGTCATGGAATATTAACCATGTGTCCATCGGATCCAGCTTTCGCCATCTCCTTAGGCCCGACTAACCCTTCGCTGATCACCATTGCGAAGGAAACCTTAGTCTTTCGGCGTGCGGGGATCTCACCCGCATTGCGGTTACTTGTGCCAACATTTTTACTTCTATACGCTCCACTATGACTCACGTCTTTAGCTTCATCGCAGAATAGAATACTCTCCTACCGCTCATCTACTCGAAAGTAGACGAACCCTAATCTTCGGTATCATACTTAGCCCCGATAATTTGCGGTGCAAAATCTCTGAATGAGTGAGCTGTTACGCTATCTTTAAAGGATGGCTGCTTCTAAGCCAACCTCCTCATTGTCTGAGAAATTTCACCTCCTTAAGTGCACTTAGTATGAATTTAGGGACCTTAGATGTAGATCTGGGCTGTTTCCCTTTTGACCAGTGGAGCTTAGCCCCCACAGTCTAACTGCTTAGAAATTGACTACTGGTATTCGGAGTTTGATAGGAATGACGAGGTTTCCCCCTATTCAATCCTTCCAGTGCTCTACCCCCAGTAGGTAATCTAAACGCTAACCCTAAAGCTATTTCGGAGAGAACCAGCTATTACCAAGTTCGATTAGCTTTTCACTGCTTACCACAAGTCATCCGATGGTGTTGAACGGCCAACCGGTTCGGGCCTCCAGTAGTGTTTCCACTACCTTCACCCTGCTCATGGCAAGATCACTTGGCTTCGGGTCCAAAACATGAAGTTATAATTTGCGCTATTCACACTCGCTTTCGCTATGCCTTCGAGGGATTACCTCTTCGACGAACTACATATTTTGACTCGTTGGCTCATTCTTCAATAGGCACGCTACAACGGACGCAAGCGCCCGCCGTAACTCCTTGTAAGCATATGGTTTCAGGTCTATTTCACTCCCCTCTCCGGGGTTCTTTTCACCTTTCCCTCACGGTACTTGTTCACTATCGATCTCTAAAAGTATTTAGCCTTACCGGTTAGTTCCGGCAGATTCATCCAAGCTATTCATGTCTTGGACTACTCAGGAGTAACAAAAAGAAGATATGATGTTTTCGTTTACGGGGCTATTACCCTCTAACGCTTTGCTTCCCAGCAAATTCAACTAACAAAATACTTTGTAACTTCTCATATTACCGAAGTAATAAATTCTGTTATCCTACAACCCCGAATTCTATAAATAGAATTCGGTTTGGGCTCTTTCCTTTTCGCTCGCCGCTACTAAGAAAATAACTATTGTTTTCTTTTCCTCTGGGTACTGAGATGTTTCACTTCCCCAGGTACGCTTCTGATGTCGAGCATCAGATAATAGAAATCTATTCTATTGGGTTTCCCCATTCGGAGATCTCCGGGTCAAAGGTAGCTAGTCACCTCACCGAAGCTTATCGCAGACATGCCACGTCCTTCATCGCCTTTTAGAGTCAAGGCATCCACCATACGCCCTTAAATTTCTTGTTAGGAAATTTAAAAACCGCAATCTTGTTATTGAACTACAAAATGATTTTATGTTTTATAGTTCAAAAATGCTTACTTTAAATTAAAAAATAAATTTTAAAATTTAAAGTTATTTACCTGCTATTCAATTTTCAATGAATCAATCGTCCTGAATTAAAAAAACCGCTTACGAAGCGGCAAAAACAAACCAACAAGATTTATTATTACCGTCTTTTAAGTTGATTTTTCTCTAACATACAGTGACTAGTAGTATATAGAAAAATAAAGATTTTGCAACTAAAAATAGGTAGAAAAACAGGGGATTTTGATGGTATCAAAATCCCCTTATTAACAAACAAATAATAGCCAAAAACCAGCATAATTTGAACATTAAACCTTATAAAATAAAACAAGGGTTTTAGCTTACGCTAAAACCCTTTAACCCTATATTTCAAACCCTACATAAAAAGGTAAGAAAAAACTTCATTTAATCCATTTTCTCCATCATACTTTTAAGAGCTTTGGATTTATCGAAACATTCATCAGCACGTAAATTTAAAAGTTCTCCTTTACTGAGAAAATAAAGATGATTCCCTCTACAAGCGTTTTTTAAATGAAAAAGAAATTCTACAGCTATTTCGCTACCACTAGCTTTGAAAAAACAATTTTGAGAACTATCAAAAAGATCAATATGAATTTCTTCTTTTTTTGGTAAAACACAGCCTCCGATTGCCCTGATAGTAACTCTTAAATTCTGATTCTTCACCCCTCCTAAAATAACCTCCATAGGAAAGGGAATCTTTATTAAGGAGAGAACCTTCCCCAACAAAAACATCATAGAACCTTTCTTTTCATCTTCCCAATCTGTTACTAGAAAATGAAGATCTGAATCAAAAGAAATTCCACCCTCATCTTCATAATTTATTACTACCTGAACCTTAACTGGATAAAGCTTTTTTTCTTCCATCGTCGTTCCTCCTTTTTTTCAATATTTTTTATATTAAGAACATCTATTCCAGATAGAGTAAATCACATTTTTAAAAAAACCACAAATATTTATAAATTAGCATTTTTCTTTCAAAATACTTTCTACTTCTTTAACCTCACCTAAAATCCCGTCAATTAAATCATAATCTTTAGCTTCTTCCACAGTTACCCAAGCAAATTTATCAGTATCATCATCTAATTTCACTTTACCAGATTCGTAGGGTCCATAATAACTTAAGATAATAGCAGGAGTCCCACCAGGAATAATAAAAGTAATATCTAATAAAAATTTCATTTTTCCCACCACTAAATTAACTTCTTCTTTAACTTCCCTTCTTAAAGAACTCTCAATAGCGTTATACCACTGGCCGTTCACATCAGCTGGAGTATTAGTATAATCATCAGTTTCCAATCCCCCTCCAGGCACCGTCCATTTCCCAGGAAAAGCTTTCTTTTCCAAACTCCTCTGAGTAATCAAATATTTAAAAACACCATCTTTTTCTTTATAAATAATTGCTGTAGAAGTAATCCGATGTAATTCTTTATTTTTTATTTCCATGAAATTTTATTAACTATTAATATTGACACTTTCTACACCAAAACACAGATCTTTGGCTTAACTTCAATCTTTCAATCTGACCACCACATCTTGTACATTTCTTACCTTCTTTTCCATATACTTTTAGAAAATTCTGAAATTTACCTTTCTTTCCAGAAGTATCTCTGTAATCAACAGTGGAAGTCCCCCTCATCTTCACGGACTTTTTCAAAATCTTCCGCATAGCTTGATAAAATTTTTTTCGCTCTTCTCGTTTTAAACTCTTTATTAATCGCTCTGGCGCAATCCCCGCTTCAAATAAAATTTCACTTCTATAAATATTCCCTACCCCTGCTATCCATTTTTGATCTAAAATCACCGTCCCAATTTTACTTTTCTGCTTTTTCTCTAACAGAACTTCAAACCTCTTCAGACTTAAATCCACACTTAAAGCATCAATTCCCAACATAGCAATTTCCTTCATTTTTTCAACTTCTCTCGTTTTTACCAAAGCCAACCAAGCAAACTTTCTCATATCCGACATCGCTAACCTATCACCATTTTTAAAATAAATGATGTGATGAATATACCCGTTAACCTTCTCCTTAAAATTTCCAGTACTTATAACACTGTTAATCTTAGATTTAAATAACAAATGACCGATCATTTTTAAATGTATAACGATAGAATAACCATTACTTAAATTAATAACCAAATGTTTCCCTTTCCTGTCAGTTCCAACAACTTTTTTCCCCACTATACCTTTTTTAAAAACACTAAAATTTGGTCTGACAGCTTTTTTATAATCACTCCAAACATCCACAATAGTTAAACCAACCACCTTTTCTTCCAAATCATCTACAATTGTCTGTACTTCTGGTAACTCTGGCATATCAACATAATAACACAAAAAAAAGAAGTGGATTTTGCTTCGCAAAATCCACCTCCACACTTTAAACAAAAAAATCAAAAAACTAGAGAGCCAAATTATTGACTCTTTAAACAACGAACTGAAAAGCCGTAAGTCTGACTAACCGGACAATTAAAAACAAATGAACAACCAGAAGATAAATAGTATCTCCAAGCATCGGTGTCAGATAGAAAAGATGGTGAAGATGACCAAAGATTCATATACAAGGTAATATCTTGGAAACTAGTATCATCATGGCGAAAACCAGCGTAAACAATTTCACCAAAATCTTCTTTTTTAAATCGATCAAACTCCTTGTCAGTTGGCATTCTCTTACCAACTTTCTTTGTCTCCCGCATAGCAGCAGACCAAGTAAACAGCTGTTGACCGATTAATTTTTTGGAAACACCGTTAACATATTCCCAGATATCTCCCTTTAGGTTCTCAATAAGAACAATATCTTGTGCATTAACTACCAATTTCCAATCAGAAGAATCAACCCGAAAGTTCTCATCCTCCAATTCAAGCAGTGTATTTTCGAAACAAATAATACCTTGTTCATTTACACTCTTTACCCAATCAGAAGAATCAACCCGAGAGTTTTTGTCCTTTAGTGGTTCCACCACAAGTTGTTTCATTTCTGCCAAGATTTTATTTATACGATCCTGAAAATGCTCAAATGTTTGTTTGTCCATTTTACCCCTCCCTTTTTTATATCAGTTTATATGAAATTTACAAAAGGTTAAAAACCAAAACTGTCTAACTTTGACTATACATCAATCTAACTAAACCGTCAATCTAAACTCTTAAATTTCAATAATTACGTTATCTTGGAAATTTTTACAAAAAAAAGGTGGATTTTGCTTTGCAAAATCCACCTCCACACTTTAAACAAAAAAAATCAAAAAACTAGAGAGCCAAATTACTGACTCTTCAAACAACGAACCGAAAAACCATAGGCCGGATTAAGGGCGAAACGTCGGACAGTCGGATGGCTGGAGTACAAATTGCAACTCCAAGCATTAGATCCAACTGTGGAAGAAGACCAAAAGTTCGTATGCATACCCAAATGATTAAAACTACCATCCGTATAACGGCTACCGACGTAAACGATTTCGCCAAAATCTTTTTCTTTTAACCGATCAAAATCATTATTAGTCGGCATTCTCTTGCCAGCTTTTTCTGTTTCTCTCATGGCGGCTTCCCAAGTGAACAGTTGTTCACCAATCAATCCTCTTCCAACCCCGCCAATATATTCAAAAACATCTCCTTCAAGGTTCTCGAGAAAAACAATACCTTGTTCATTAGTTGTCTCCTTCCAATCAGAAGAATCAATTCGAAAATTTTCATCCTCTAATCCAAATATTATCTGTCGAAGATGAACAACTTTATTCTCTTTTATAATCATCTTTTTTACTTCTGACAACTTGCCAGAAACTTCTTCCAAAAGTCTCTCAATTTCCTTGTCACTCATTGTTACTCTCCTTTTTTGTCAGTTTATATGAAATTTACAAAAGGTTAAAAACCCAAACTATCTAACTTTGACTATACATCAATCTAACCAAACCGTCAATCTAAACCCTTAAAATTTCAATAATTACATTAAAACACTCAGTGTTTTAATGTAATTAACCTCTTTTGACCATTTTATAAAAAAGTGGGACGGCTTCGCCGTCCCACTTCCTTTCTTTTATTTCCTTTTCCCAACTTTCCTTCTCCTCACAATCATAAAGTTTGAATACTTCTTTGGTTTTCTAGTCTTCTGACCTTTACCACACGGTTTACCCCACTTAGTTTTAGCCCTTCGCAAACCTCGTCCAGCTTTTCCTTCACCACCACCGTAAGGATGGTCTACAGCATTCATAGCACTTCCACGAACAGTTGGTCTTTTACCCAACCAACGATTTCTACCAGCTTTCCCAATAGTCACCAATTTATGTTCGTCATTTGAAACTTCACCAATAGAAGCCCAGCACTTACCTGAAACTTTTCTCACTTCTGAAGAAGGCATCTTTAAGTGAACCATTCCAGCATCCTGAGCAACTACCTCTACATAATTTCCAGCAGAACGAGCTATTTTAGAACCACTTTCTGGTTTTAACTCTACATTATATACAAAGGTACCTACAGGAATCTTAGTAAGAGGTAATCTATTTCCAGCAGTTAATTCTGCTTTTTCTGAGACAACAAAGGTATCACCAACTTTCATTGCTTTAGGAACAAGAACATATCTTCTCTCACCATCGTTATAACAAACCAAAGCAATAAAGCCTGATCTGTAAGGATCGTACTCAATAGTTTCTACTTTAGCAGGAATGTCCTTTTTATTATATTTAAAATCAATTAAACGATACTTCCTCTTATGACCTCCTCCTTGATGACGAGTGGTAATTCTACCAAATGCATTCCTACCAGCTCTTCTAGCTTTTCCAACTGTTAATGCTTTATGAGGTTTATCGGTAGTCAAAAAATCTCGGTAATTAATACCTGTCATATGTCGTCTAGATTGTGTAGTTGGTTTATATCTTTTCATATTACTTAGCAATAATTTTCAGCTATTGCGAACTTTAATTACTTGTTAAATTATTCCTTCCAAGCTGGTAGAGTTTTCATATGTTCCTCTATCATTTTCTTGGTCTCATCTTTATCTTCAAATTTTCTACCTAATATTTTTTCTCCCTCATCTGACATAGCCCATTCAATACCATCATTTAAAACATCTTCATAGGATTTTAAATTTCCATTCTCATCCAAACAATGTGAACAATATTTTTCTCCTTCTACCGGACCACCACATGCTTCACACTTTTTTACATCTTCATTCATAATACTATAATTAAACAATACTTATTTTATCACCCTCCTTTAGAGTAATATATGCTTTCTTACCTCCTGATTTTACTCCTTTCTTACCACGGTAGATTATATCCTTAGATGGAATAGTCACCACTCTTATTTTAATCGGTGTAACTTTATATAAAAATTCAATAGCTTCTTTAATCTGAAATTTATTAGCATCTCTAGTCACTTCAAAAACATAAACATTATTTTCTGAAGAAACAGTAGCCTTTTCTGTTACATGAGGCCTAACTAAAATACTGTCCAAATTAATGATTTTGTTGTTCCCTTTTTTTGTTTCTTTTTTCTCAGTCATGATTATTTTTCTTCTTTTCCAGCAGATTTATCTGAACTTTCTAGTTTTTTAACCAAAAATTCAATGCTTTCTTCTGGTTTTGTGATTATTAGATATTTATAATTTAAAATATCTAATGGATTTATATTCCTTAATTCACTCACTAACAAACTAGAAAAATTAGAAAAACTTTTTTCTACATTTTCATCTCTTTCACCCAAAGATAAACAAACTGAATTATTCTTTTTATTTAAAATACCTTCAAAATCTTTTATTCCACTCAAGTTAGTCAAAATAGATTTTGCTTCCTTTGTTTTAGGAGCATCAAATATAAGATTATCGACAAAAAGAATTTCACCATCTTTCATCTTTTGAGAAAGAACCGTAAATAAAGCCTTAATTTTCATCTTCCTATTGATTTTCTTTGACCAATTCCTTTCGTTAGTAGGACCAAAAGTAACACCCCCACCTCTCCAAATTGGTGATCTATTAGAACCATGTCTCGCACGACCTGTTCCTTTTTGTCTCCAAGGTTTCTTTCCTCCTCCTCTAACATCACCTCTATTTTTAGTATGAGCAATACTATCTCTTCTATTAGAAGCCATAGAAATAACTACTTGATGAACCAAATCATCTTTCCAAGGTAAAGCAAACACCTCTTCTGGTAATTTTATCTTTTTTACTTCTTTTCCTTTTTGATCGTAAATTTTTGTTTCCATGATAATTTTAATTCAATTTTAACCAACTATCTCAACAAGAGTTCCTTTTCTTCCGGCAATAGCGCCCTTAACTAAAATTTGATTACTCTCTTTATCAATTTGTGCAATCTTTAAACCTTTAATAGTTACTCTATCAGAACCCATACGGCCACCCATTTTAGTTCCTTTGAAAACTCTTTGTGGACCAGTTGCTCCAATAGAACCTGGTTCTCTTTCTGAATGTTTCTGTCCATGACTTCTTCTTCCTCCATGGAAACCATGTCTTTTCACAACTCCTTGAAAACCTTTACCTTTACTGATTGAAGACACTGTTACTTCATCACCCACTTCAAAGATAGATAAGTCTATCTTATCTCCAACCTTATATTCGCCAGCATCTTTTCCTAAACGAAATTCTTTAGAATATCTAAAATTGCCTAAATCTTTAAAATGTCCTTTCAAAGGTTTGTTAATATTCTTTTCTTTCTTCTCACCAAAAGCTACTTGCACAGCTGAATAATCATCTTTCTCTTCATCCTTAATTTGAGTAACAACCACAGGACCAGCTTGAATAACAGTTACAGGGTAAACCAAACCTTCTTTATCGAAGACTTGTGTCATTTTTTCTTTTGTTCCTAAAATAAATTTCATTTTCATTCTTTTACAAAACTTTTAATAAAAAACCCGAAATAAGTTCCGTTAAACAGACTTTCGGAGCCCGAGCGAAGATAGTAATTTTGAGCTTTTCTCAAAATCATGAGCAAGGGCGAGAATGAACAAAATTTTTTCGGACCTGCAAGGAGAAAAAATTATTGTGTTCTGTTTGGAGGAAACTTATTAAGGGTTTTTTATAATTTATTTACTCATAACATTTACATCAATTTAACATCAATATCAACTCCTGCTGGCAAATTCAAGTTTGTCAAAGCGTCAATGATTTCCTTAGACGGACTAAGAATATCAATCAATCTTTTATGAACTCTCATTTCAAACTGTTCCCTAGCATCCTTAAATATAAACGTTGATCGGTTAACTGTATACTTTTTAATGGAAGTTGGCAAAGGTACTGGCCCACGGACATTAGCATCAAGTCTAAAAGCAGTATCCATTATCTGTTTAACAGAAGAATCTAGAATCTTGTATTCATAAGCTACGACTTTGATTCGCAACTTACTAACAACAGCTTTATCCTCCGTAGCTTTTGTCTTTACCTTTTTTTCTGTTGCTTTTTCAGCAACAACTTTCTTTTTTTCTTTGGTCGCCGATGAGGCAACTTCATCTTTTTTTACAGTCATTATATTATTTTTTATTTCTGTCTTTTAACAGAATCTTCTTAAATTACACCCGAAGGTGCATAACCTTAAGAAGAAATTTTTGTTACAGCTCCTGCTCCCACTGTCTTACCACCTTCACGAATTGCGAACCTTTGTTGTTCCTCTAAAGCAATCGGTGATTGTAATTTAATCTTGAAAGTAGCCGTATCCCCTGGCATAACCATCTCAACTCCGTCAGCCAAAGTTACTTCTCCAGTCACATCAGTTGTTCGAATGTAAAACTGTGGTTTATAACCTGAGAAAAATGGAGTATGTCTTCCACCCTCTTCTTTTTTTAGAATATAAACTTCTGCTTCAAATTCTGTATGAGGAATCAATGTACCTGGTTTAGCCAAAACTTGACCTCTGTGAATATCTTCCTTTTTAATACCTCGAACCAAAACACCTGCATTGTCTCCAGCCATACCTTCTGGTAATGACTTATTGAACATCTCAATTCCAGTTACTGTTGTTTTAGTTGTATCTTTAATTCCAACAATTTCTACTTCCTCTCCAACTTTTACTTTTCCCCTTTCAATCTTACCTGTAACCACTGTTCCACGACCTTCAATTGAGAAGATGTCTTCAATCGGCATTAAAAATGGTTTATCTGTATCTCTCACTGGCTCTGAAATATAAGAATCTAGAGCATCAGTTAATTCAAGAATATTTTTAATTTCAGGATCATCAACAGTAGTTGCTTCAAGAGCTTTTAGAGCAGAACCTCTGATAACAGGTGCTTTTTCACCATCAAAATCATATTTAGTTAACAACTCTCTTACTTCCTCTTCAACCAAGTCAATCATTTCAGGATCATCAACCATATCACATTTGTTCAAAAATACAATAATCTTAGGTACACCCACTTGTCCGGCTAGAAGAATATGTTCTCTGGTTTGTGGCATTACACCATCTGTAGCAGCAACAACTAGAACAGCTCCATCCATTTGAGCAGCACCAGTAATCATGTTCTTAATATAATCAGCATGACCAGGAGCATCAATATGAGCATAGTGCCTCTTTTCTGTCTCATACTCATTATGAGAAAGAGCAATAGTAATTCCTCTTTCTTTTTCTTCGGGAGCACAATCAATTTCGCTGATGTTTCTCATTTTAACTGTATGACCAGCCAAATTCAAAGCATGCAAAATAGCTGCTGTTAAAGTTGTCTTACCATGGTCAACGTGACCGATAGTTCCCACATTAACGTGAGGTTTTTCTCTCTTATATTCTTCCGCCATAATAATATTATTTTAATTAATAATTAATAATTCTAATCGGTGTTAAAAACACCGTTTAATAACAAAACTATACTTCCCATATATTAGCAAATCCCCGCAAATAGTCAACCCTATTAAACATAAAACCAAAGATTTTGCTCTTTTATTTCATAAAAGATTTAATATATATAAAAATTATCTCTAAAAATCAAAAGATAAAAAAATTTTAGAGATTCAATCTCTGAGTTAAAGGGGTCGTTCCCCGAGAAGAAGCGAAGTAACGGAAGGGATGTGCGACCCCTAAAACTCAAAGAGAGTCCAACCTTTAACCACTAAATTTAACACTACCATTTCTTAGGTCGTACCTCTTAATTAAAATAACCACAATCTTTTAGAAAAATAAAATAAAAAAAGGTGGATTTTACACTTGCCAAAAGCAAGCACAAAATCCACCCCACCTTTTAATAAAAAATCAAAAAGTTAAATAGTCAAAGAATTGAATGTCAGTCCTTCAGACCAGACAACGAACTGAAAAGCCGTGTACCTGATTATTTAGATCGTGAAGAACAGTCGGATAATCAGAATACAAATGACAACTCCAAGCAGTAAGGTCAGACACAGAAGACGACCAAAAATACGTGTAGGTACCAAAACTACAAAAATCACCAACGTCATTAAGACTGTGACAACCGGTATAGAGAATCTTTCCCCCAAAATCCTCTCTCTTAAATAAGTTGAATTGATCATTGGTTGGTATCTTTCTACCAACTTTCTCGGTCTCTCTCATAGCGGCCGACCAACTGAATAACTGCTGACCAATTAACTCTTTTTTAACGCCACCGACGTACTCCCAGATATCCCCTTCTGGGTTTTCAAGATAAACAATATTCTGCTTGTTATGAATACGCTTCCATCCTGAAGAATCAATCCGAAAATTTTCTTCTTCTAATTGAAAAACTTCTAGGGAACAGATCTCAGCATTTTTCTCTTTCATCTCAGTTACCACACAAGTTTCTAATAACCGCATAACACCTTTTCCACCCATTCTTTTCTCCTCTATTCTGTTTTCAAAAAATTTTCCAAGATGAAAAATTCAAACTATCTAACTCGTAATCTACACTAACCTCCCATTTCTTGTCAATTAAATTTTTATTTCAAACCCTTCCTCCATTTCACTTACCACCTTAATTACTATAAAATAAACCGCATTCTATAGTAATCATCTCACCCCACAGACAAAACAGGGGTCCGACCCCTGTTTTTACTTTCACATCTTTATTCAACATCCGACCATTCCATCATTACACTCAAAACAAAAAAAGTGGGTTGGCTTAGCCAACCCACTTTTTCCTTAATACAACCTTCCAAATAAACTAAACTTAATTTCTAATTACCTTATTTCTTCCAAACAAACTTTGTAAACCTCCAACCATATTTAGCAATAAGTAAAGCAATTAATAAATAAATAACTATCTGAATTAACTTAGCTCCAAATGATAACAACTTAACAGAGACACCTTGTAACATACCATTAAATTCATTAACAAAATTCTTTAATTCCCTTTCCCATGAATCTTTAATATATTCTGAATCAATAATTAAGTTTTCATAAACAGCCACCGTAAAAGATGTATATTTTAGTTTATCCAATTGATCAGCTTTCATTTGACTTAACCTATCTAAATTGTTTTTTGTATTTAATCTTTCTGTAGTTAACTTTTCAATTAGAGTTATTTTATCACTAATAATCTTAGCCAAAGTTTCTACATCTCGAGATTTTGTCGCCAATTGTGTAACTTGATCATAGGCTTCTTGAGCATCAGCTAAAGTTTCCTCCACCTGAGCCAATCTCTTGGTTAAGATTTCTTCTTCACTGGTAAAATCATTAATTCTTTTCTTAATACTTTCTGTATTAATATTTAAATCATCTGGTTTTAAATTTCTTACAACCTGCAAAATTTCATCTTCTTTATTTTTTTCTACTTTAAATCTAAAGTTACAAGAATTATCATTCTCATTTGAATTCTCGAAAATAACATAAGGTTTAACTTTTAAATCTTTTATTTCACCACAAACTTTTTCTAGATGAATAGTTTTAATACGAGCAGAATATTCAGTTACTTCAAAATCTTCCGCATCATTACCAGGAATATATCCGTCATTCCAATCAGGCATAATATTCCTCATGGATAAAGACATTTGTGATGAAGCCGATTCTTGATTCATCTTATAACTGTCCCCATCATAACCATAATTACTATTATAACTTGGTGAAATATTAAAAGCAGTTCTAAAAGCAAAACCACCTAAAGAAACTACTAAACCTAAAATCAACAATCCAAAAACTACTACACCAGAAATTTTTAACCCCATCTTTAAATCAAACTTTTTAAACATTGTTTGTAAACTCATATTTTTTTGCCCGACTATTTTTAATAGTTTAAGGTCTTTAATTAAATTAATAATAATTTTTTATTTTCTATAAAAATTATACCATATCCAAAAACCAGCCTGTACAGACTAAAATGTTAATTGCTTCTCATAATTGACAAAAAATAATAAAAGAAAGGAGGTAAAATTTAAGTTCAATTTTCAAAAAATCTAAAAACTTAAAAGCAAAGGAGATCAACAATGAAAAAGTATCTGATTATTCTGTTTTGCATGGCTTTTATCCTCGCATTTTCAAACTCGGCATTCGCCAAAAACGACAAACAGCAGTGCACCACTATTCAAAGTGGTGAGCTCTTTAATTCGGCCGACGATGTCATCACCACCGGCTACGATGAATGGGGCTATAATTACCAAGCCCACCTTTTTAACGGAATGTACTGTGACTCCTACCGCGACGCTGCCTGGTGTCAGGAATATACTGACGTTGAATTATTGATGAAGTGGAATGACGCCTGGATGTCCAACAAGGACTGCGACGGCGACGGTCTTTTGGACAAACATTACGGTTATAATTCCTATATCGGTTCCGGTGCCTGGCTTACCAACCATCAATCCGGTTGGGTTGAGGTAAACGGTAAAATGCTCAAATGGACCTATTTTACCAAGATTGTGGCAGCACCAGCAGATGCCCATGTAAAAGGGGGGTATTGGTACACTATTGACGGTATTGAAATAGGGGCTGTCCTTTGGGAAGCATTTGCAATAATTCAGGAGATCTCCAATGATCCGTCTTCCGGAGAACACGGCTTGAATTAACTCTTGAGATGCAACTTGTAAACTTGGCGTGGTGTTAAGTAATTTAGGCGTTTGCGAGGTCTATTATTCAACCTTCTAACAGCTCGTTGTACGTCTTTGTCTGTAATTGTAGCAAAA
>Ga0208904_1001928_pt1 | contig 13587 bp, 15 predicted proteins | sample AntAceMetag02UKB_FD_184774 | JGI IMG/M metagenome (GOLD analysis project Ga0208904, IMG submission 184774) | Saline lake microbial communities from Ace Lake, Antarctica - Antarctic Ace Lake Metagenome 02UKB (SPAdes) (version 2) | ecosystem: Environmental > Aquatic > Non-marine Saline and...
AAGCGCATTATTTGCTCTATTTGTCTGGTTAATATTATTCTGTGAATTTCTGTCTGTGGCTGAACCACTCCCTGCATTCCCTCCGTCACCCATTTTTTACCTCTCAAAATATAGAATAGTTGCGCCTATCTTTTTGTTTTTATAAACATCTGTTGTAAAATTCGGTATTGTCCCCAAAACAATCCCACCACACCTTTTACTTATTGCCAATGCTTTTTGATTGTTTTCTGGTACTGTTCCAATTATAGTATCTAAAAAAGGCATAGTAAAATAATACTCAATGCCTTTCATGTAAACTTCTTCTGAGCCATTACCCCACACTTTTTTAAAACAATTAAAATGAGCTGCTGCTGAATTTTGGTTAAAATTATTAAGCCATGAAATCATAATAATATCATTGTCATCATCCCAAACGGTTATTACACAATTCTTATTATCTTGTAAAAAAGAATAAAACTCTTCAAATGTCTTTACAGTACCAGCACAAAAGACAACCTGGGCCGTTTTTTCTTCAACCATCAGATCCCATATCTTTTTGATATTCTCATAAGATATAGACCAATGATCTTTAATATAAACGTATGGTACTATTACCATTATTCAAACTCCATAGCGTGTATTGAAACAGGACCACTACCTGTTATTTTTAAACTAACCCTGTCACCGTTACCTGTATTAATTAAACGCCTTCTTGTCACTCTATCACCTGTTATGGTATGGCTTTGCAAAGAGACACCATCAACAATTATTTCACCTGTAGCCTCTGCCTTTGAAGCATCAGCATCATATTTAATCCACCTTGGGAAATGCTTTCTTGTCTGCATTGTAAACTCTTTTGTTTCTATTTCCCAAGCGATGTCAGAGCCGTTATCTTTTGTAATAGTTACATCTTCAAGTTTTAAAACATTCCCTGAAGTATCACCGGCTAATAAGTTATGATTTGTTTTGTCTATCCCAACTGTGCTTAATTCAACACCGTAATCATAAAACCATATCTTCTGAGTTGTTAAATCAATTACAATTATATTTTGTGGATGTGTGTCTGCTGTTCCACAATATCCAAAATATAACTTACTGTTAAATTCTATAAGCCAAGAATCAGAAAGTTTTGTCCTGTCTACTCCCGGAACCCCGTTTACTGTCTCACCCCTGAAAATACGTTCCATGAAAACCTGAGACACTTTTTTATCATTCCCATTTGAAAACAAATAGATACCATCTGAGCCCACATGGTATATCCCTAATCCTGTTACAGGAACTACACAATCAATCCCCTGCGCCCCTGTTATTGCTGCCATTGGAATAGGAAAGAATGTGCTTGCACCAGTACCCTGTATTAGATATATTTCAGTTTTAGAGAAATAATATAGTTGCCCACTCCAAAAAACAGCACTCTGTCCAGGGAACTGAACCGGCGAAACTTCTATATAATTATTAGTAGGCCAATACTCAGGCTGTTTAGGTGAACAATAATAAAGCAAGTTATCTTTAATTATAAAACAAGTACCGTTATAGTTAGGACCTATCACAAAAGAACCTGTTGGTGGTCTATCGTGATCTGACTCAACCTCTGTTCCGAGTGTTGTATCGACATCAAACAAAATAGATATTACAGGGTCTTCTCCACCTGTTTTTACTGTTTCGTGTATATCATTTGTTAATGTTGTGTATGTTGCTTCCCAAGAATAAAAATAAATATTAGTTCCTGACAATCCGGCCGATAAAGAAACTCCTGTTCCGCTTATATAATAAGTCAGTGTAGTTAAAACATATTGAACTGAATATAAAAAATATGGCTGGCTTGTAAATGTATCATTTGTTATGGTCGTTTCTACTGAGTAATCACCCTCCCAAGAGAAACAAATATTATAAGTATTCGGTGTTTGTGTAAACTGAAACGCCATGCCTAAATAGTCGCTTTCAAAAGCATAAGTATATCCTACATAATACCCCATAGAATCGTCAATTAAAGTGCCTGTTCCTGTCGTTCCGTCACCTTCCCACCCAAAGGTATATGAATAATCTCCTATACTTACTGAGACATCAATATCATAATAATATATAAGGCCGTCTGTGCCTGTTCTGTAAATTCTAATATGTGTCACTTGTGGGTCTGTCGGAGGTGTAGCTTCTACTTTTAAAGATTGATCTGTAAGTGTTACCGCCGTTCCTGCTGGCGAAGGGTCTGACTCAGCCACAACCACGCTCCCCTCTTTCCTGCAATAAGTATATTTTGCATTATAATCGCCGGTCAACCCGGTTACATATTCAATGCTTAACACCGGGGCTACTGTTGGGGCTTCTATTCCCCACTCGTAAACAACTGAGTCCTCTATTCTTTTCCGATCAGTTCCGTTTAGTGCAAATACGTTTTGATTTGTTGACTTATAACTATTGTATAAAATAGCTGACCACTGAGCATCTGTTAATCCTGATATTAAAGAAGTTCCCGACTCGTATATCTCATCACCTGAAAACTCATATCTTGAACCGGCTTGCTCTATAATTCTATTAATATTTATATCAAGTCCAGAATCAAGTATATTATAACCGTTTCTTGTCTTGGCCACTCCTTCTTCATCAAGCCTTAAGTTTTTACATCTCCTCATAGCCCCTGAGACTTCATTTGTACCATCGTATTCAGTCGGCAAAGAGGTTGAGTCTGTACTTAAATTTAATAACCCAATCGGTTTAAATAAAGCTGTCATATATTAGGGTACTCCGCTGGAAGTCGTGGCCCTCTTCTGCTGCTTCGATAGCCACCGTCTTTTGAAACTAATCTTAAATCCCTATCTGCAAATCGTTTCCATTTAAACTTTTTAACAAGTCCAGAACCTAATTCTTTTCTCCATTGCCAGTAATCTTTTAAACTCCCTATCCTTCCGTCTGTGTTAGCTGAATAAGCCTGCTCAAGAGTTGCGTGTTCAATATATTTTTGTAAAAATCTTGGGTAATCGCTCTCACTGTCCCTATCTTGTATGTCTGTTGGTTGCCCTTCATAAACCAACAAAACATTATCTTCGTTTTCTATAACATCGGTTGCCACACCATTGTTTTCGTTATCGCTTGATCCAACTACATCAATAATCGTTCCAACTTCTGCATCAGGGCTAAAATCATCTGTAAATAATACTTGCCCATCATTTGCATCACCTTCTATATCCCCCCAATTAGGCGAGCTTGGTTTTGGATATAAATATAACTCATTGCTTGAGATATCTTCTCTGTAATAATATTCTGGTGTTCCTGAGTTGGTTTTCCAGCTTGAGTCAATGCTTTCTATTTCTTTTTTTGTTATAAAGTCGATTGGTTCTTTATCCCATGCAATAAATTTTACTGTACTGAAATCATAAGGAAACCAAATAGGAATCGGAGAGTTTGCGTTTGTTACCATAAACCCCTCAAAAGGATGAATGAAAGCGGTTCCTTCTTCTGTTTCTGAGCCTGTGGTTAACCCAAGCTGTTGAGTTTCCCATTTAAAACTGCAAGAGTAGCCTGGTGATTGCTGGTGATATTTTAAAGCCTTGTATTCTTTCCCGTCATGGTCAACATATCTCCATTCCCATTCAAATAAATAAGACATTTGATACATTGGCGGAACTCTTAAAGCCTCAACACTTTCTAAAAACCCAACGGTTTTATTGAAATCTACTTGAGAATCATTAAAGGCTCTTAAAAGAAAACCATCTGTCCATATATTCCCGTCCGGGTCCCTTAAAAATCTGCGTATTTTTTCTCTATTATCTTTCCACATTATCCAGTTGCCTTTGCCCACGGTTCTTTTTGGGTTTGAAACTGATTTATTGTTTCTGCTGATACCGGGTATTGAACATCTATACCCATTTTTTTAAGATAATTGTTATGATGGTAAATTGCTGTTTTAGCATCACCCCTTGAAGCGTAATATTCCCCGGTTGCATAATGAGCAGCAGCCATTTCCCAATTACGCCTTAGCTTTATTCTGTCTGTGCTTTCTTCGTATCTGTCTGGTATTGTTACTATACTTATCTCAAGCATATCAGTATCAGATGCAGGAGCTGGCCACACACCTATATTATTAAGACCTACTTGAAAATAAGACCGACACGGGCCATTATCATAAAGCCATCTCGGATTATAATTAACAAGTTTAATTAAATCGGTTTGTTCAAGTCTGCATTTTTGAGAAACTAACCAAACATCTGTTATCCATGCACAAGAACCGAAACTAAAATCAAGTCTATAAAAGTTCCTGTTCTTTCTTAATGATAGATAATACTTTTCAGAATAACACCCGGTCAACATTGATATTTCTTCTATGGCATCATTTATGCTGTCTCTGATTGGTTTCATACCGTCCATAGTATCTACAAATACGTCTGGATTGCTTGGGTCTTCTCCAATCAGTTCAAGTGTATGCGTTTCAATAGTATTCATTATTGACCTTTAATAAAATGAAGGCTACCCAGGGATAGGGCCTGAATAATTAAGGCTTTGCCACCTCCATAGTTTATTTGCCTGTTCTGCAATTAAATCCACCGTGTAAATGATCACCAGGCAATACTAATTGTTCAGCACCGTTTGTAAAGCCTTGAATATCATCAATTCTGGTCATTTCATCATCCCACTCAAGCTGCAAAGCTCCCCTTGCACCAATCTCTTGGAAAGGTTCTGCCATTACGCCAATAGGGGTAACAACAGTCGCCCAATCATGGAACCTCTTTACGCCGTCATTGTCATTTACAAATAAAGTTCTTTTTAGAATAACCGCCATTTTAATTCTCCTTGCTTGCCCCTATCATTGTTGTATTTTTCTTAAAAACGTATTGTGATGTTTGCCATAATCCTTTTTTTGCACAATATGATAAAAACGCTGGTTTGTCCATAAAGACATGCTCTTTATTTGTGAAGTCCTCAAGCGTTATAAAATTTGTAATTAATACACCATCTTCTTTTAAAGATTTTGCTATTCTGTTGACTAATCTTTTCCACTCTTCGACATGCTCTATTGAATCAAGGCATAAAACATAATCACAATTTGAAGGGTATGTGTTAAACCCTGCTGTTTCTACCTTATACTTTTTGACTCTCCATTTTAAAAACTCGTAACATTCATTTCCGTCAATGTCATTAAACCAAAGGCTATGCCCTGCCCTTGCAAGTTCAAAAGATACCGGCGCACCACCACACCCAAAGTCAATACCTTTCCCAAGAGTCTTTAACACCTCAAGCACAAACTTATCAAATGGTCTGTTTGCATTTACATCGTGAACAAAACAAGACCTCGCAAGATATGATTTTCCTGAATCTATATAATATTGTGGTAGGTTATCTTTGTAGTTATCAATCTTATTGTAATGGTCAACATATTCTTGAGCTAATTTTATTAACTCTTCTTCAGTACTAATGTTTAAATATTCCATTACGTCAACACGGTAATTGTTATTAATTTCTGTTAGTCTGTCCGGCATAAATTTAAGATGCCCAAACTTCTTAGGGTCTTTTTGTCTTTCAAGTCTTTCGTGACGTTCTGACATTGCGTGTTCTATGTTATGAGAGTGTATTACCTGTTTTTCTGACATAACATGACCGACCTCAATACTTGAGTCAAGCCATATATTACAACCGGCTTGTTTTGCTTTCCTGCATATTTGGATATCTGTTGAATACGGATGCTCTGGCTCGAAATAAGGCTCTTCTATTTTGTCGAATACTTCCATATTGATAAGCATAAAACCACCACCAACCACATCAACCTCTTGCATTTTGCCTGTAATTTCTTTGGCTTCAAGGAGTCTGTATCTGTCTTTATTCATTTGAGTTAAAGCAACAGGATTAAAAGTGCCTCCTCTTTGCCAATAAAGACCGCCGACTATATCTTTATCATGCTCAATCATTGTTCTTAAAAATTCATACCTTGTAGAAGGTCCTACCATACCATCAATATCAATAACATGGTCATCATCAAGGAAAAATAAATAATCTGCCCCAATTTTCTTAGCCTCTAAAACTATTGCGTTCCTTGCCCTAAACTGTTCAGTTTTTGATTTAATAGCAAGCACAAAGTTATATTCTTGGTATCTTCTGCCTATATAATAAGCAAACCTCATGTAGTCCTCAAGAGTTTCTGCACTTACACCAGCAAAGCATGGAATACCGATCATAATAGTCTTTTTAATCGTCATCATTAACCCCCTCATATAAAGCTATATATTCAGGGTCAATACTCCAGTCTTTTAAATTTTGCATTTCTTCTTCACTCATAATAGAAATAGCTGAGACTTTCCTTCCACCACAATGTTTACACTTTCCAAACTTAGCCAATGATTCTGTTTTTATTAACTTCAAACACTTGTCACATCTTACAACCGGGTCTTGAAAAGTTCCTTTTGGATCATACTTATTCATAATATCCCCTATCGGATAATGGAGAGGGTTTTACCCCTCCCCTGGTTAATTTCTATAAACACTTAACAAACATCGCCGTTGCTGCTGCCGTTGCTGCTGTCATATCAGCAAAAGCAAATCCGCAAGGATGTCCAATATCAACCACTGTTGAAGCTGTTGACATTTTATACAGCTCAAAAGCTGCTGCATTCATAGTCAAGGCGTTACCGGCTGTAACATCGGTTCCACCGTCAACAATCGCATCTGCATTATAACCGTACACCTGAAACAATCCGTATGCTCCACTTGCAATAGTTCCCACTGTAATTCCTGCACAAGCTATGCCTGCTTCAGCAACAGGGATTGTAACCCCTACACCATCTACATCCGTTTCAAAATCCCATTGTACTGGCATTCCTGCGGTTAAGCTTGCTGTAGAATAGGAGTTTTTTGCAACAATAAACATTTTCTCAGGATCGGTTCTGTTGATTCTCTGAAATAACATTGTTTACTCCTTCGCCTATAGGCATTTAACAAACATTGCTGTTGCTGCTGCAACGGATGTCGCCATATCAGCAAGTGCAAAACCACACGCCTGGTCTTGTACTGCATTTGAAGCTGTTGACTGTAAATATAGCTCAAAAGCTGCTGCGTTCATGGTTAATCCCTGTCCTGCACTTACATCTGTCCCACCGTCTACTATGGCATCAGCATTGTAACCATAGACTTGGAATAGCCCATAGGCCCCTGAAGCGATTGTGCCAACGGTAATACCAGCGCAAGCAATTCCACATTCTGCTGTTGGGATTGTAACTCCTACGCCATCGGCATCTGTGGCATAATCCCAAATAACTGGCATACCTACTGTTAAACTTGCGGTTGCATAAGAGTTCTTTGCAACTATGAAAATCTTTTCCGGGTCTGTTCTATTTATTCTTTGAAATAACATTTTACTACTCCTTAAAATTAACTTCCTTTTGTGACTGACAGACCCCCTACCGATCCCGTTTTGTTAAAAGTTGTTGCCCTATGCAACTATACTCTGTGAGATGCCACCAAGGACACCATGTTTTCTCATGTTTGAAATTCCAGACTGACCCATGAAAAGAATCTTAGCCGTTTTAGCTGTCTGGTTTTCTGGTTCAACAAACGGAGTTGTAACAATATCCGTCTCTGAATCAATGGTTAAATTGTAAAAATCAGTATTAAGGAAAAAAGCAGAACCAACGGTTATAGCTTCTGCACCTGTGTAAATATCTGGTACTGACTCATCCCAAATTACTGTTGCGCCACGAAGCTTGATATTGTCAAATCCCATGTCTGCCATTTTAGTATTGGTGTATCTTACTTTTGTGTCAAGGCTATTCTCATATGTTTCAAAAGATATCTGATCCATTACACAAAGATCAGGAGAACCACCAGAGCCACGTGAACAAAAATTATACATTCTTCTCAAGGCTGCCAATAAACCTGCATAAGTTGTAATTGACAAGTCAATATCTGCACCTGATACAGTTTGATTATTCACAAATCCTGTATGATGTCTCCACCAATCATTACTTGAGCCAGAAATATTGCCGATATTATTACTTGTCGGATCAGTTGCGTTTAGTTTCCTTAAAAACATTCCAAGAGGAATAAGTCCATAAGATCCACCAGTTGATTTAGTTTCAACAAAAGTAGCGGCAGACACCTCGCCAAGGATTAACCCCTGGTTAAGCTCTTCTCTCATTGACATTTCAGCCTGTTTTGTTTTCGACTCAAGCAAGTTTAGGATTCTTCCCTCTCCTGCGTTTTGACGTTCTTCTTTTCTTGAGATTGTGATCGAACCGGCAATCTCTGCCCACTCGTAAAAAGCGGTTGTTAATCCATCCTGTGGAGTAGTATCAATAACTTCATAACCACCATGAACTTTAACTGTACTATTCTTCCCATACATTAAAGGCATAGCCATTCTCTCTCCACCATTTTGCTTTTTAATTGCATCTGACGTTCTCAGATATGCAAGGTAAGCACTATCCTTAAAAATATTGTCATACAAAGTCTTGCGATATGCTGCAAGGGTTGTGCTTAATAGCGCATCATAATAAATCGTGTTTGTTGAAGGTGCGCCTGAATCTCCTATAGTTGCCATTTTTTAAAACTCCTATTTAACTTGGCTTTAGTCCATCCGTTGCCAATTTCTTTTTAGCTGCTGAAATAGCATCTTGAAAAGATAAAGACTTGTTTGGTAAGCCGGATTGTTGTTGTTTTGTGGTCGAAGTCCCGGCAACCTCTCCCCCTTTTACTTTCGATTCCAATTTTTTTAATGCTCTTTGGGTCGCTCTCGATTCCAGCAATTCAGGTGGCACGCTCATTTTGTAAAGAGTTGCCGGATCTTGTGCTAAAGTCGGATGAGCTTTCAAAACGTCCATCATTTTGGGTTCATACGTTCGCCATGATGCGTCCATTTTGTCAAATTCAGATTCAATGGAATTTTTCTTAATGTTTTGAACTTCTGATAAAACAGGAGATAATCTGTTCATAATCCCCTCCTCAGCTTTTGTGAAAACTTCTTGCCAGCTTTGAGGTTCCCAATCTTCATTATTTACCTGTTGTTGGGCCTCACCACGGGTCATACTATAACCCATCTGTTTAGCCATAGCCTGCATTTGTGTTACAGGGTCAGCACTAAAAGCATCATACGCATCAATCTTTTTTCTCTGCTCAGATACACTCTGGAATTTCTTTGTATATCCTGATTGTAAGCTTTTTTGTAATGCTGTTGCTTGGGCTTGTAGCTCTGGTGGTAAGTCCTTTGTCAGTCGGTCAAATTCTGCCGGGTCGAAAACAGTCTCTTCCTGGTGTCCTGTATCGGTTGCACCAGTATCAACGGATTGTTCGACCTGACCTTCGGAGTCAACTTGGGTTGTCGTTTCCGATCCCTCTGCTGCTTGTCCTTCAGCTTGTTCGAGTTCTGTTGTGTTTTCTTCTGCCATGTTGTAGCCTTCCTTTGTTTAGGTTAATATTATCTTTTCTTTCTTCTGGTCTTCTTTTTTACTGGTTGAACTATTAGAAGCTCAACGGGTTTATCCTTAACTTGGATATAATCAACCAAGCCTTGATAGCAGGACTCACACAAATCAAATGTTTCATGCGTACTTGTTGTTATTGTTTTTACACTTGGTTTATAATCACCATTTTTAAAACATTTATCACATAGTTTCACTATACCCACCCCTTTCCATAAGATTCTGAAACACCTTGCTCTTTCATAACACGCTTTCTCTGTGCATTGGTGGTAATGTCTGTTTGTAAATTATCGTCATAATATCCGTATGCGCCAACGCCCATTGAAATTCCAAACTTTCCTGATATTTGTCTTGCCATTTCTTCCCCACATTCTGGACATTTAGCATTTTCGTTATAATGAGTAATTGTCTCTATTTCTTTCCCACATTTGCATTTATAGTCATAAAGTGGCATTGCTTATCCTTCTACTGGATTATTACCCGTTACCATTGATTGACCACCGCCAGCTTGCCCACCAATTGCGCTTACTGGTCTATCTTCGCTAACTCCTGCTTGGCTTCCTGTGTTTCCTGGTGTTGGCATTTGTCCTGACATCATTTTTTGACCAAGTGCATACATTTCGTCAATCATTGCCTCATCTTCAATATGATGTTGTTCTGCCATAGTTTTTAAAAGTCGTTTTGATAAAAGTAATTGCGGAAACTGAGATAATAAAGCTAAAAAAGCTTGCCAGCTTGCTCTTTCCATTTGTGGCATTCTTGGAAGAGTTGCCCCGACATTTACAGAGTATTCATACTCGCCATCTATCTCTTCATAATCACTTTGTTTAACAATTTCCCAAAGTTCACCCTGTGGGCCATGAACATGGACTGCCTCGTCTCTTTCAATATGTTCTTGAACCAGTTGGTCAAGTTTCTTTGCAATAGATGTTACAAAGTCAACAACCATTGAAATTGCATCACCCTCTTTCATTTCAAGACGTTTATCTAAGATACCGGCCTGAGTTGCTGAGTCTGCCCCGGCAATACCTCTCGCCTCGTCCGAAGAACCTCCAAGAAGTTCAACCATTTCAGCTTTTAAAAAGCCAAGTTCCTGATATCTCATTTGATCAAGTGGGGCATCTTTAATAGGTAGAATACCACCTGTTTGATTAACCATTATTACGGTTCCGTCATCGCCTGACTCAAGCTTGCTTAATTCTGTTATATCCTCGCCAACCGCATTTCTGGCAGCTTCATATTTTCTATTAAATCTCTTTCTATGTTTTTGTATGTCTGATCTTGCTTTGTTATATTCTTTTGCTGCTCCAAGTCCTTGGCTTACTCTTGGGATAGGGTAAACTGAATCTTCTCTCGGTGTAAAAAACAAGAATGAAAAAGGATGTAATTCTATTCCTTTTGGTACAGGGCTTTCATCCATGACGGGATTTTCTCCGTCTTCTGCAATGGTCAACCATGTTTTCTTTTTAAGGTTATAAATTTCCCAAAAGGTAATTAATTCAGATTCTTTATCTTTCGCTTTCTCTTTTTTGCCTAATTCTGATTTCCCTTTTACATCTGTTCCTTTTTTTCTTTCTTCGCTTGCTTTTACTTCTGGATCAGATGTCCCACCTTTCCCTTTAAGCTCTTTTAATGCTGATTTTTTATATTTAGGGTTTTTCTTTGCTTGTTCAAGAGTCATCCTGATTCTTTGGGCTATCCATGTCCAGTCATCTTCAAGAGTTCCTGCATCTTCATCCCATATAATATCATCAGGTAAAATTCTTGTTATTTTATATCTACCATTAACAGGTATTGATTCCGGCTCCATTAAAGGTGATTCATCCTCACCTTTTAATTCTGTTTCTCCATCCTCTGCTAATATCGGTTTTCCAAAGTCTGGGTTGTCTGCTGTTTCACTCCAATAATGAGTTTTTATAACACCGTATTTAAAAAGACCATCTTGAATAGATATTCTCATTTTTTCTTTAAGCTTTAATTCAACTTTAAGATAATTAAGCATCGCAGCTCTAATTTTGCCCCTTGCTTCCCATAAAACTATAGTCTTTGGGTCTGGATTAAAAGAACGTCTTAATTTTACATAAAAATAAGGGTCTGTAGAATATAAAGCCGGTAATTGAGCCTTTACATGAGAGTAAATGTTGTTTATTGTAATCCAATCGGCATCAGCGACACTCCCATCTTTCTGTCTACCCTCAAAATACTCTATCCCAAGATCAACATTAAAATCATCTTTCCATTTTTTGCGAACCTTTTTAGCTCTGGAAATTTTGTTTTCCCAATCTGACTGAATGTCTTCCGTCTTTTTTGATTTTCCCATTATCTTATATTCCCATAAGCTGTGGCAAGTGAAACACCATGACGTTTTGAATAAGTTTTAGCTCTGATTAATCTTTTGCGCTCTGCCTGAAAAGTTCCTTGTGGTTGAGTTGTTTTTAATGTCGGCGTAATTGGTCTGGACATTGATAAATATCTTGTGCAATCATATCCTTCATCAGGTTGATTTGTATCAACATCTTCTGTGTTTTTAGGGTCCTCATATAAACTCTGCATCTCTTCCCACCATCTTTTGCAAGAATTAAATGCTACAAATTTAGGAACCTCTTCTATTACTTCTCCCTCATCACTTAAAGTCACATCAAGTTTAAATCTCTGGTGTAGCTGCTGTTTGCCTCTCAGTCTGTCATTGTCAGCTTTTAGAAAAAACAATCCTTCTATTGCTGCATCATCGACAAATGAGGGCCCAAGAACCATGTTGCTACCTTTAATTTTAGTTGGCCCCCAGCAAGCAGGATCAGAAATACGCAAACCGATTTTCTCGGTCTCTTTCTTTTGAATCTCTCTGCATATTTCAGTATTCGTTTGCTTCACCCCTTTATTTGGGTCTTTGTCAACCATTCCATAATGTTCCCGGTAAAGATATATTACTCCATCATAATCTATTGCAAACCATAAAGCACACCACGGCCTCGAATAACCCCAATCGAAAACCATAATCTTTTCCCAGTCTGGTGGGATAGGGAAATCTTCGCATCCGTGAGTATGTTGGGTAAGTTCTGTAAAAACTTGGCCCTCGAAGATATCCCACACCCCATACAAAAACCTCTTTTTTTCAAGTTCTGGTAAAAGTTCAAGCCTTCTAACATACAGCGGGTCATTAATAATAATAGAAGGATTGTCGTAAACTGTAGCAGGAACAAAGCACCTTGAAGTCCCCGAAGCTGGATCAATATAAACCTCTGGAATAAAAGTCTCATGTTCGTCACCATCACCACCGATATATTTTTTAGGTATCTTTGGCTCACAGGTGTCAACAAATCTTTCTTTAACCCATGCGTGACCTCTTCCACCCGGATTGCTTGTCGCTCTGATTCTAAGTCTAAGATCCGAGACAGATCTTCTAACATTTGCAATAATAAAAAGGTAAGTGCTTTCATCAAACTCTGTAAGCTCATCAAACCCCAAAAAATGAAATTCCTTGCCGTGATAATTATATTTGTCTTGCTCGTGTTGTGCGTGTCCAAGTGTAACCTTTCCACCGCCTGGGAAATACCATCTATGTTCACCGGCTCTATATTCGCCTCCGATTGTCGGATATAACAACCAACACCTGTCAATAATTTCTTGAAGTCTTGGAAAAGTTCTTCTAAGCAACAACCCATGATATTTAGGATGGAATACATAACGGGCAGCCTCTGCAATAAGGCAATCAGTTTTACCCGGACCTTTTGCACCACCAAAGAAAACCTCGAACTCTCCACGCTTGCAGAATTCTGTTTGTGGTCCAGGATGAGGCTGCCAAGGTTTGATATCTTCCACATTATCCCACCTTTTCCGTTATATCTTGCGCTTCTTCTGGTAATAATATTCCGGGGCCGGTTGTTTGGTTCACGTTTGCCTCTACTTCTGACTTTTTAACTGTGAATATCTCAGCATATGTTTTTAATAAAGAAGATTTTACGGTATCTTGCACTTTCTCCTGCCACATCATCTCAAATGCTGCCTCAAGAAATGATTTGTTACCGTGTTTCTTTTTAAGTTTAGCCAGAACACCCACAATATCCTTCTTAAAAGTCTCATCATAGTCTGGTTTAGCCTTTAACTTAGCCCCTGCACCCTTTCTTGCTCCACCGTGTTTTGTTGGTTTACCTGGCATTGATAACCCCACCTCCAAAATTCAAGTTGCGCGAGAGCCGAGGCTGTCGGACAG
>Ga0208904_1001929_pt1 | contig 13576 bp, 10 predicted proteins | sample AntAceMetag02UKB_FD_184774 | JGI IMG/M metagenome (GOLD analysis project Ga0208904, IMG submission 184774) | Saline lake microbial communities from Ace Lake, Antarctica - Antarctic Ace Lake Metagenome 02UKB (SPAdes) (version 2) | ecosystem: Environmental > Aquatic > Non-marine Saline and...
TTATTTGACAGCATTCTTGTTCTCATTTGTATGGTATTGGAATGAAACCTATATATCATCTTTATTTATAGGTAGTGAATTATATACATTACAATTAAAATTATTGAATTTCTCTTCTCAATTTAATTTAGCAGATGGGTTGTCGCAACAGGCTGTGAATGAGGCGATTAAGTATAGTGCAACAATCTTAATCATTTTACCAGTACTGATTGTTTATATCATCATGCAAAAATGGTTTGTAGAAGGAATTGACCGAACTGGTATTACTGGAGAATAGGAGTAGATTATGATTAAAAAACAAATAATACTATTACTAATATTGATGGCTTTATTTGGAATTGTCTCTTGTGGTGAAACATCAAGCACTACCGATGTTATTACCACGGGAACAACTACAGAGGCAGTCACATCAGCAACAACAGCTGCAACAACAGCTGTAACAACAGCTGCAACAACAGCTGCAACGACAGCTGCAACGACAGCTGGCACAATTACAGAAGTAACAACTTCGAATGCTACAACCGCAACAACAACCGAAGAGGCTTATGTATATACACCGATTGCGGTACCTGATTATGTTTTAGAAGAAGAACGATTATCGTTTAAATTCTTTTGGGAAGTTGTCAATGGTGATCCTCAGTCGAATGGCTTTGGAATGATAGCGGACAGGTACAACACAGATACAAATACTTACTCAGCTGCATCGATTGCATCCGTGGGATTTGGACTAGCGTCTTTGCCTGCTGGAGTAGAAAATAGTTGGATTTCATTTTCTGAAGGGTATGACCGTGCATTGGGTACGTTACATACAATTGAAAATATGCAATCCACACATGGATTTTATTATCATTTCGTATCGATGGAAACTGCAATTCGAGAAGGTACAACAGAAGTGTCTATCATTGATACAGCACTGATGATTTGTGGAGCAATTGTAGCGGGAGAATATTTTGGTGGAGAAGTACAAACTATCGCGAATGAACTCTATCAAGAAATTGAGTGGGATTGGTATTACAATCCAATACGTAATATGTTTTATATGGGCTATTCGCCTGAACAAGGGCATTTTGGGGCTTGGGATAGTTACGCGGAACAATTAATGTTGTATTTTTTAGCAGCAGCATCCGATAGTTATTCTGTAGGGATAGAAGCTTACAACACCATGAAAGCAAATTCTACACGGAAACAATATGGAACCAGTGAGTATTTCTATGTTTCCTGGCCTGGAACCTTATTTACCTATCAGTATTCACATGCATTCTTTGATTTTAGAACCGCATTGGATAATGAAAACATCAATTGGTTCAATAACTCCATTGAAGCTTCTGTAGCTGCAAATGATTATGCGATTTTTCAATCGCAAAACTATGAAACATACAGTGCAACAGCATGGGGAAATACAGCTTGTGATGGACCAGATGGGTACGAAGCTTATGGGAACTTGCCAGCAGCTGGAACAATTTATATTGATGGTACATTAGCTCCTTCAGGAGCAATAGGTTCTTTGGTATTTGTACCAGAGTTGGCATTGCCTGCGATGGAGTATTACAATACATTAGATCCCTTACAAGGCAAATATGGCTTGTTGGATTCGTTCAACTTTGGATTAACTGATACAGCTGGAAGTTCGATTATTAGACCAGCAAGAGTTCTTCCGTTAAATGGATGGTTTGATACGGATGTTATCGGTATCGACAAAGGAATTACGTTATTGATGATTGAAAACTATCGTTCGTCTTTAATTTGGGATTACTTTATGCAAAGTGAGATTATTCAAAAAGGATTTGAGGAATTGGATTTTACAATTTTAAATTAAATTCAATTCCAACGAATTGTTTTAAATATAGAATTAAATTATTAAAAAATAGAAATAGGAGGGAATTATGAAAAAAATAATATTGTTTACATTATTATTAGTTTTAGGCTTTAGTTTTGTTGCTTGTAATGATGTAACTACAGCCGCAACTACAGCCGCAACAACAGCTGCAACAACAGCCGCAACAACTGCTGCAACAACAGTTACAACAACAGCGGCGACTACGGTAGCAACGACAGCTGCTACAACTGCAGCTACGACTGCAGCAACAACAGCAGCGACGACTACTCAAGCAACAACCACTGCAGCAACGACTGCAGTTCAATCTCAAACATTAAGTATATTAAATGGTTGGGTTGATTCTGGTGATTCTGTATATACGATTACACAGAGCGCAACAGAGCTAGGTGTTACTTATGATAAAAATAGTTTTTCATGGGCAAGTATGGTATATACGATTGATCAAGACTTATCAGCATTTAATAAATTAGTACTTACGATAAGTGGTTCTGGAACTATGCTTATAAAGATACAAGGAGCTACAGAAACATTCGAAGTATCGATTCAATTAACAGCTGGAGCTGTAACTTACCAATTAAATCTTCGTGATTACGATGTCTTTTTAGGTGGAGTTACTGGAGTTTATCTATTTGCAGGACCAGGGAAAGTAAGTGATACTGGTAACTATACAGTAACTCAATTCAAATTTGATGAAGGAACTGCTTACGGAACTGTTTTAGAAGAAGGAGACTCTAATATTCCTCAAAACGAACAAGTATATGATGGAACCGGAGAAACCTTTGATTTCAGTGCTGGATTTATGGATAGTGGAGATGGAGTTTACGACATTGATAAAACAGGAAGTAATCCAGTTGTTACTTATACCAAAGCTGCAGGATTTGAATGGGCTTATATGATTTCAACTGTTAAGGGCGATTTTTCTGATTTTGACTACGTTGTATTAACAGTAAGAGGTATAACTGCTGGTTCTGTAAAACTTAAAGCTGAAGGTGGAATTCAAAAAGAAATTGATGGTGTTTTCGCTATTGATGAAGAAATCACTCTTTGCTTAGATTTAACTACTTGGACAAATGAACAACTTGATACCTTAACGAAAATATTAGTCTTTGCTGCACCAGGAGCCGCAGCTGGCACTGGAGAATTTGAAGTAGTAGATGCATATTTCTCTAAAGTATTTGTTGGTGAAATTGAAGAAGAACCAAATTATAGTTTCTTAACTGGATGGACTGCAGGAGATCCTGGAGTATATACATTCACAGAAACTGTAAGTGATACATTACAAGTAGATTATGTAAAAGCAGTAGGTCAAAGTTGGATCTTCATGGCGAATGCATTTGATCCATTATTAGCTGCTGAATTTAATACAATGACATTTACTGTTGTAGGTACACTTGGTAAAACATTAATGATTAAACCAAATGACGATGGTGCATTAGAACAAACCATTACCTTTACAGGGGTAGAACAAACATTTACAATATTTGCGTATTCATGGGTAAAAATGGTAATGTTTGCTGAACCTGGAACAGAAGATGTAACTGGGTCATTTGAAATCATAGAAGCAAAATTGACATATGTAGAGCAAGATCCAGTTCATGTAGATGTAGTATATGATGTAAATGAAAACTGGGAAGACAATGAAGGTGGTATTTATACCTTTACAACAGTTGCTGGAGTTACTACAGTAGATTACACAAAAACTGCTGGTCAAGAGTGGGCATTTGTGAAAAATATGTTTAAGGACAATCTAAGTAACTTTGATACCATTACATTAATTGTACAAGGAACTGTTGGCGAACAACTTATCATTAAACCAAATGATAACGGAGCTTATGAACAAACTGTAACATTTACAGGTGATCCTCAAACTCTTACGTTTTCATTAACAGATGTTCCTGAAAAAATTATTATGTTTGTAGATCCTATTAATGGAAGTTTAACAGGATCATTTGATATTTTGAGTGCTACTGTTTATGCAGCAAATCCAGATGTATTCGACTTTGTGGGTGATTTTACTGAAAATGATGCGGATACTTACGACTTTGCAGTGCAACTTGATGGTAGCGTAATTGTTACATATACAAAAGCTGCTGGCCAAGAATGGGTTTTCATGGGCGTAACATTTGATGAAGATCGTGTTGATGGACTCAATACAATGACATTGGTTCTTGTTGGACCGGTTGGTAAAACGATTATGATTAAACCAAATGATAATGGAGCTTTAGAACAAATAATTACGTTTACAGGTGTAGAACAAACTGTCGTTCTTACGGCAGAATCATTTGCGTCTGTTATTATGTTCGTAGAACAAGGTGTTGCTAGTGTGAATGGTACATTTACACTTGTTAGCGCAATGCTATCGAATGTTGTAGAAGAACCTAGTTATAGTTTCTTAACTGGATGGACTGCAGGAGATCCTGGAGTATATACATTCACAGAAACTGTAAGTGATACATTGCAAGTAGATTATGTAAAAGCAGTAGGTCAAAGTTGGATCTTCATGGCTAATACCTTTGATCCAATATTAGCTGTTGAATTTAATACAATGACATTCACAGTTATAGGTACTGCAGGTAACACGTTAATGATCAAACCAAATGACGATGGTGCTTTAGAACAAACCATTACCTTTACAGGAGTAGAACAAACATTTACAATATTTGCCTATTCATGGGTAAAAATGATTATGTTTGCTGAACCTGGAACAGAAGATGTAACTGGGTCATTTGAAATCATAGAAGCAAAATTAACATATGTAGAACAAACTGCAGTTGCTGCAGATGTAATATATGATGTTAATGAAAACTGGGAAGACAATGAAGGTGGTATTTATACCTTTACAACAGTAGCTGGGGTTACCACAGTGGATTATACAAAAACTGCTGGCCAAGAATGGGCTTATGTTAAAAATGTATTTTTGGATAACTTAAGTAATTTCGATACAATCACAATGATTGTACAAGGAACTGTTGGAGAACAATTAATCATTAAACCAAATGATAACGGAGCTTTTGAGCAAACTGTAACATTTACAGGTGAACCTCAAATCGTTACATTTGACTTAACAGATATTCCTGAAAAAATTGTGATGTTTGTAGATCCGATTAATGGAAGTTTATCAGGCACGTTCGATATTCTGAGTACTACCGTTTATCAAAACAATCCTGGTGTAGTAGATTTCTTAAATGATTTCGCTGAAAATGATGCTGGTACTTATGATTTCACAATCATTGGTGGTGGAATCATACAAGTGGATTATACAAAAGCAGCTGGACAAGAATGGGTATTTATGATTAGTGAATTCACTCCAGTTGATGTTGATGGTCTAAATACAATGATTTTAGTAGTTCAAGGAACTGCTGGAAAAACAATTATGATTAAACCAAATAATGATGGAGCTTATGAACAAATAATTACGTTTACAGGTGATGAACAAATTATTGTAGTAACTGCAAGTGCGTTTACTTCCTTAGTTATTTTTGCTGAACAAGGTGTAGCGGAAGTTAGTGGATCATTTAATATTCTTTCCGCTCAATTATCTTATGTTGAACCTGATGCATTAATGCCTTGGGTAGAAGTTATTATTGATGATGCTTGGATTGATAATGATGGTGGAATCTATACATTTACAGATACGCTTGGTGTTGTTACAGTAGATTATACAAAAACTGCTGGCCAAGAATGGGCTTTTATCAAATATGTGTTTGAAGATAATATTGCATATCATGATGTGTTTACACTAGTTGTGAATGGGACTATTGGTGCACAATTAATTATCAAACCAAATGATAATGGAGCATACGAACAAACAGTCACATTTGATGGAACAGATCAAACAATTGAATTTATCCTTGCAGAACCATTAACTCATATTCTAATCTTTGTGGACCCAATAAATGGCAGTCTTACAGGTTCATTTGATATAGTTAGCGCAGTTGTTACATCTTCAAGAGCTGTACTTGACTTTACAGGTGATTTTGCTGAAAATGATGCAGGGACTTATGCTTTTGCAGTCCAAGTTGATGACAGTGTTATAGTAACTTACACAAAAGGTACTGATCAATCATGGGCATATATGTCTTCAACATTTGATCCAGATTTAGCATTAGGATTGAATACCTTAACATTGGTTATTCAAGGTACAGCTGGAAAAACAATGCTCATTAAACCAAATGATAGTGGACTTTTAGAACAAGTAGTTACCTTTACAGGTGCAGAACAAACATTTGTTTTTACTGCAGACAATTTTGCAAATATTCTAATGTTTGTTGAGCAAGGTGTTGCTGATGTATCTGGTACATTTACAATTATTAGTGCTACGTTAACACATAGCGATTCAGAATAAATAATTTTTTATATGTGGTTTTCGAAAAAGACTCTAGATTCTTAGAGTTTTTTTTGTTATATAATGATTTAGAATAACTAAGTTTAGATGAAATCATAATAATATAGAATGCTAAGTATAGGGACTCAAGAATATGTAATTTCATTTATGCGTTTACACCTTTTAATTTTTCCTTAATTATCGGTATATTTTATTTGATTTTTATGACAAAAATGTTATAATAATTCTGTAAGCGTTTTCTAAAAAAGAGAAAACTTTATTTATGTAAGGGAAACTACCCAAATACATGGAGAAAAGAGGAATAATATATCACTTTTGAAAAAAAAAAGTGATTTTATTATGGCTGTTATGAAAAATATAACATTTTTAACTGGTTATTATGGATCAGGAAAAACAGAATTAGCAGTAAACCTAGGAATCAAAAACCATGTAGATATGGTAGTTGATTTGGATATTATAAATCCTTATTTTAGAAGCAGGGAAATGGAAGCTGAATTAACGACGCACAACATTCAAACAATATCGAGTGATTTGGATCATAAAGTTCATTTGGATATGCCTTATATCTCTAGAAAAGTGTTTATGCCTTTTATAAAAAAGGGATCAACTGCAATCTATGATTTGGGTGGAAATGATTTAGGAGCAAAACTTTTAAGACAATTTGATGATTATCATAATCAAGAAGTGGATTTATTTTTGGTTCTAAATATATATAGACAAGAGACAGATTCTGTAGATAAGGTATTGAAACTCATTAATAAGATTGAAGGAACTGGTGGTTTTAAGGTTACTGGTCTTATCAATAACACAAATTTACTTCGAGATACAACCATGGAAGAGTTATTGATAGGAGAAGAATTTGTAAGTTCGGTAAGTAAAGCTTCGAACTTACCAATTATATATACTGTAGTGTGGGAAAAATTAGAACTAGATGAATCATTTAAGTATTCAGGAGAATTATTAAGATTAAAACTCTATTTTAGAAAGAGTTGGCTTAAATAAGCGGATAATTTAATATTTTTTAATATTAAACTAAATTATATATTGAATTGGTTATAGGAGGAAGAGTATGCCAAAAGGTAAAGTAACATTTGATTACGAACATTGTAAAGGCTGTTTATTATGTGTTGAGTACTGTCCAAAAAAGATTTTATATCAGGACATGGAGACACTAAACAAGAAGGGATACAATATTATCAGAGTATCAGAACCTGATAAATGTATTGGTTGCGCATTTTGCGCAATAATGTGTCCGGACTCAGTAATTAAAGTGGAGGTGGATAAATAATGGCTAAAGTATTAATGAAGGGCAACGAAGCGATAGCTTTAGCAGCTATTAAAGGCGGAATTGACGCATTCTATGGTTATCCGATAACACCGCAAAATGAGATTTCAGAATATCTATCAAAACATATGATTGAAGATGGTAGAGTGTTCTTACAAGCAGAGTCAGAAGTTTCAGCAATTAATATGGTCTATGGAGCTGCAGGTGCTGGTAAACGAGTAATGACCAGTAGTTCAAGCCCTGGTATTGCATTAAAACAAGAAGGGATCTCTTATATTGCAGCTGCAGAATTACCTTGTGTAATTGTGTCTGTTATGAGAGGTGGACCTGGACTTGGTGGTATCCAACCTTCTCAAGGTGATTATTATCAAGCAACAAGAGGTGGAGGAAATGGCGATTATAAATTAATCGTATACGCTCCAGAGTCGATTCAAGAAACAATCGATATTATGAAGGAATCTTTTGATATTGCAGATTACTATCGAAATCCTGTAATGGTATTAGTGGATGGTTTGATTGGTCAAATGATGGAATCAGTGGACTTAGAAAAACCTGTAAAAGAACGATTCTTGCCAGAAAAAGATTGGGCAACTACTGGAACGAGAAATCATCCTGGTAGAAGAAATGTAGCGAATTCATTGCATTTAGACCCAGCATTATTAGAAAAACATAATTTTCATTTACAAGAAAAATATAACTTAATAGCAAAAAATGAAACTAAATTTGAAATGGTGAATATGAAAGATCCAGATTACGTGATTGTAGCTTATGGTACAATGGCAAGAATCTGTCGTTCAGCAATTGAAGATTTAGCAGAAAAAGGTATAAACGTTGGGATGATAAGACCAATTACATTAATGCCTTATCCAAAAGCAGCATTCGCAGAAATACCTGAAAACATTAAAGGAATTCTATGCTGCGAGTTAAGTATGGGACAAATGCTTGATGATGTATTGATTTCAAACAAAGGAAAACATAAAGTTGGATTCTTTGGTAGAGCTGGCGGAATGGTTCCAGATCCAGATGAAATCGTTGATGCAATCATAAACTTTGAGTCAAAGGTGGTGAAATAAGATGGCTATTAAATACGAAAAATCAAAAGGTTTAACGGATACGCCTCTAACATACTGCCCTGGATGTACTCATGGTGTTGTACATAAATTAGTAGCAGAATCATTAGTAGAATTGGGCTTACTAGATAAAGCAATCGCAATTGCATCGGTAGGATGCTCTGTGTTTAGTTATCAATTCTTTAACTGTGATGCACAACAAGCTCCACATGGTAGAGCTTGTGCAGAAGCAACCGGAATCAAACGTGTATTACCAGATAATATCGTGTTTACCTATCAAGGCGATGGAGATCTTGCAAGTATTGGTATTGCAGAAACCATCCACGCAGCGAATCGTGGAGAAAACATTACGGTTATCTTCATTAACAATGCAATTTATGGTATGACTGGCGGGCAAATGGCTCCAACATCATTGATTGGTCAAAAAACAACGACTAGTCAAGATGGACGATCTGTAGCACAACATGGTAATCCAATTAAAATCAGTGAAATGTTCGCTACAATTGAAGGGGTTGCATATTTAGAGCGAGTATCCGTACACGATCCAAAACATGTAATCAAAGCGAAAAAAGCGATAAAAAAAGCATTCCAATATCAAGAAGAAAAACGTGGATTTACAATGATCGAAATTATTTCTACTTGCCCAGTAAACTGGGGAGTCAAACCAACCGATGCAATGAAATGGGTTGCGTCTGATATGATTCCAGTTTTCCCTTTAGGTATCTTTAAGGATAAAGGTGATAAGAATGAATGAAGCTAAAAATATAAAAGTTGCAGGATTTGGTGGTCAAGGAGTTATGATGTTTGGTCAAATCCTTGCGTATTCAGCAACAAAAGATGAATTATTTGGTTTGTGGTTTCCATCATATGGACCAGAAACAAGAGGTGGAACAGCGAATTGTTCTGTGATTGTTTCTAGTAAACAAATCAATTCACCTATTTTTAAAAATGCAGATCACTTAGTTGCATTTAACGCTCCATCATTGGAAAAATTTAGAACACATGTAGCTGACAATGGGTTGGTACTATACAATTCTTCATTGATTGAAGAAAAAGTAACAGAATGTAAAACACTTTGTTTGGGTATTCCAATCAATGATATTGCAATTGAACTAGGGAATATCAAAGTATCAAACATGGTTATGTTGGGTGCATATTTAGAATTAACAAAATTATTTGGTGATAAAACCATAGAAGCAATTATTAAGAAATTCTTAGGAGAACGCAAAGCGAATATGCTTGATATCAACATGAAAGCAATTGAAGCTGGAAAAGAATTTGTAAGAAATGCTGGAGTAATATATGCTTAGAACTCTAGATGATTTACGTGTAGCTGCAAAACAAGCTACCAGGAAGAAAATGGCAGTAGTCTTTGCTCATGATGACCATGTTATTGAAGCAGTAAAAGATGCTAGTGATTTTGGAGTCATCGAACCAATATTAATTGGAAAAGCAAACGAGATAGAAGCTTTAGTGAAACGATTTAAATTACAACAACCATATCAAATCATCGATGAATCTGATCCAGTATTAGCTTCTAAAATTGCGATGGATATGGTTAACAATAATGAAGTAGATATCCTTATGAAGGGTTTAATTGACACTAGAATTGTATTAAAAGGTGTTGTAAACAGTGAGTATGGTATAAAAAAATCAAAATTATTGTGTCACGTTGGTATTGTAAGTTTTCCGACAATGGACAGAATATTATTTGCGACAGACGGAGCAATGAATATCGAGCCCGATTGGCAACAAAAGATACTCATCATCGAATCAGCAGTAGAACTTGCTAGAACGTTAGGGTATAACCAACCAAAAGTAGGAATCGTTTCAGCTGTTGAAAAAGTTAATCCAAAGATTGCATCGACATTAGATGCACAGAAGATTGTGGAATACTATCAAGACAAAGATATTGATTTCTTGATTGATGGGCCATTTGCAGTTGATAACTTAGTATCAATGGATTCTGTGAAACAAAAAGGACTTACATCTCCAGTAGCTGGTGTTTGTGATATCTTAATATTTCCAAATTTAGACGGTGGTAACATCTTCTATAAAACAAGTGTATTTTTAGGCAGTGGAAAATCTGCAGGACTTATTTTGGGAGCGAAAGTTCCAATTGTACTTACTTCAAGAGCGGATACTGCAGAAGCAAAACTAAATTCTATAATTTTGGCGGTGGTGAATAAAGATGGATTACTTGCTATTAGTAATTAACCCAGGGAGCACATCCACGAAAGTTGCGATTTATTTGAATGACAAGTTAATCCAAGAATCTTCTTTAAGACATAAAGTGAAAGAATTGGAACAGTTTGACAGTTTGATTGATCAACTAGACTTTCGTAGACAAGTCATCTTAGATTTTTTAATTGCACATAAATATACGGTAAATCAAATTGATATTTTTGTTGGCCGTGGGGGAATGTTAAAAGCACTTAAAAATGGCGGAACCTATTTGGTAACCGATAAGATGCTAAGTGATTTAAGAAGTTGTAAGTACGGAACTCATGCGTCCAATCTTGGAGCATTATTAGCTAGTTCCTTTGCAAAACCTTTGAATAGACCAGCTTATATTGTGGATCCTGTTGTTGTGGATGAGTTCGATGATATCGCTAGAGTGTCAGGACAAAAACTGTTTGAACGCAAGAGTATTTTTCATGCATTAAACCAAAAAGCAACTGCGAAAAGACATGCTAAAACCCAGAATAAAAAGTACGAAGACATGAACTTAATCGTTGCTCACTTGGGTGGTGGAATCAGTGTTGGCCTTCACAGGAAAGGCCGAGTTGTGGACGTTAACAATGCCTTAGGTGGAGATGGTCCATTCTCACCAGAACGGACTGGAACGATTCCTACATATCCTTTGGTAGATTTATGCTTCTCAGGTGATTACAATAAATCGGAAGTAAAAAAACTATTGGTGGGTAAAGGTGGATTGGTATCTTACTTAGGTACTAATAATGGTATAGAAATTGAAAACAGAATCAATCATGGTGACGAAGAAGCACAATTCTATTTTGAAGCAATGGGATATAATGTTGTTAAAGAAATAGGCGCGATGTACTTTGCTTGTAAAGGTAAAGTGGATGGTATCTTAATCACAGGTGGAATGGCTCATAGTAAATACTTTGTGAATTATTTACGTTCTTACTTAGATAAGATTTGTCAAGTATATGTGTACCCTGGTGAAGATGAAATGAGAGCTTTGGCAGAAGGAACACTTAGGACATTACGCAAAGAAGAAAAATTACAAGCATATTAATTTCATAATTAAAACAGATTGGCTTTTCCAATCTGTTTTTTATTTAGCTATTTTTTTTAGCAAATATTGTAATGTATATAGTTAATATGTACGACTTTTAAAATGCTTATTACAAAGAGTTGTTTCATACACATGATATAATGAAGTTAGGAGTTGGTAATCATGAATATGAAAGAATATGTAGATAAACTACTGGCATCTTATAAGAACACAGAAATCAAGAAAGACCATTGTGCTTGTAAGATTCCTCAAAATACGGAAATTAAGAGAATCATCAAACTAACTAAGGAACTAGTATTCCCTGGTTATTTTACTACGAATAATATTAAGGATACGATATCAAGACGGGTAATCAATCGAACAACAAATAAATTGAGAGTAGCGCTTCGAAGACAAATTAATTTCTCTAAGATGTACTTAGCAGATCAATCTGAGCGTAATTTATATAAAAGGGAATCTTGCACATTATGTTTAAAATTCATCAATGAAATTCCACATATTAGAGAAATGATAGCTCTAGATGTAGAGGCGCATTATTTAGGAGACCCTGCAGCACTCAACCACGATCAAATCATTATTTCATATCCGGGTATATACGCAATATTGGTTTATAGGATTGCGCATGTGTTGGATAATCTAGGAGTGATGATCATCCCAAGAATGATGAGTGAGTTTGCTCATCGTGAGACTGGTATTGATATCAATCCAAAAGCCAAGATAGGTCAGAGCTTTTTTATTGACCATGGTACAGGAGTAGTGATTGGTGAAACCACAGTAATTGGCGACCGAGTTAAGATCTATCAAGGTGTTACTCTTGGTGCAATGTCTTTACGAAAAGGGAAGGGATTAAAAGGAATCAAGCGTCATCCGACAATTGAAGATGATGTTACTATATATTCTGGTGCTTCCATATTAGGTGGTAAAACAGTCATAGGTTCAAATTCTGTTATTGGTTCCAACGTGTTACTAACGGAATCGATTCCAGACAATTGTGTGGTAACGAATAAGAAACCGGAATTAGAATTAAGGAGTAATGTTAAAAATGAAAGTATATAATAGCATTCTAGAGACCATTGGAAACACTCCATTGGTGCGTTTACATAAAATCGAGCAGAAGTATCAGCTAAAATCTAGATTATATGCAAAACTGGAAAGCTTCAATCCTAGTAATTCAGTGAAAACAAGACCAGCTTACTATATGTTTAAGGATTTACAAACAAGAAATCTGATGGATAAGAGTACTACAATCGTAGAATCTACTAGTGGAAACACTGGAATTGGTTTGGCTATGGTTTCGGCGTATTTTGGTAATCCATGTGTTTTAGTAATGCCAGATAGCTTATCCAAAGAGCGAATTGATATCATGAAACTATACGGAGCGACCATTATCTTAACTCCTGGAGCATTAGGGATTAAAGGATCCAATCAAAAAGCGATAGACTTGAATGCTGAAATAGAAAATTCTGTAATACCAAGTCAATTTACGAACCCAGCGAATCCCTTGTCTCATTATGAAACAACAGCACCTGAGATTGCTAAGGCATTGTATGATCAAATTGATTATCTTATGGTAGGAGTTGGAACTGGTGGAACCATAACAGGATTAAATCGTTATTTCAAGGAACATTATATCAAGGCGAAAATCATTGCGATAGAACCAAAAGATTCTGCTGTAATTAGCGGTAGGGAACCTGGAAAGCATACAATCCAAGGGATTGGAGCTGGATTTATTCCAGAAATATTGAATCCAGATATCATTGATGAAGTACTTACGGTT
>Ga0208904_1001931_pt1 | contig 13570 bp, 21 predicted proteins | sample AntAceMetag02UKB_FD_184774 | JGI IMG/M metagenome (GOLD analysis project Ga0208904, IMG submission 184774) | Saline lake microbial communities from Ace Lake, Antarctica - Antarctic Ace Lake Metagenome 02UKB (SPAdes) (version 2) | ecosystem: Environmental > Aquatic > Non-marine Saline and...
CATAAAAAGGATTTCTTCTGATTGGCTTACCGCAGACAAAACATATTTTCATTTAAACACCTTGTAAAATATATGGTCTTTATGTCTGTAGACTTCTGTCATACTATCAACCCAATAAGGCTCACCGAAGGCCTTGATGTTCTCCCAATGAGTTCCAGAGTGTATTCTGTTATCCTTTGACTCTGCCCAAGCCTTCTCAGCCATATCCCATACCCATTGAGGCTCTTGGTCTATATGTTTGGCATTAACTCCGTACACGCCCTGTAGAGTGCCTCTATTCCTAATTCCAACAGCAACAGCTAGCATACCTTGATAGCCTTGATTACTTGCCTCTCCAATTATGGCTCTAACATTGTTATCAACTTCCTCAGCGAAAGCCCACAATGCGAGTACAAACAAGAGTGCTACAACTACCGCTATTCTACTTAACCATATTTTCATATCAACACCAACTCCTCATTTATCAATCCTACTTTGTTATATTCATCTGACAATATATGCGAGTTTTTAATTACTTCTAATGCAATCACCTCTCCGTCAACTCTCTCTAAATAGGTTATGTGGTCACAGTTGAGACAGATGTAATGAGCGATCTCTCTGCCTTCGTACCAACTCCAGATTAACTTCCTATGCCTGTACCCTTTGTTACAGTTACCACAACAGTTCTTATGGACACAATTCCTATGCTTTTTCATTCCTTCACCTTTATAACCTTACCTTGTTCTATTGCTTTGGAGATTGCTTCATAACAATGTAACATAGAGCAAGGCATTTCTTCTTCAAAATTATCTAATGTAACATCTTCATTGCCATATCTACGAGCCAGACGAATAAAATGTTTTTTAAGTTCTTCTTTGTATTCTACCCCTCTATTGCAGAGTTGGTTGTGTCCATTGTGTTCTCCAGCTTTAATAGTTTTAGTAGTATAATCAAACTCACTTAACCCTTTAAAATCTTCTTTTATTGGTATTTCCTTCTTCTCTAACCCACCTATTACATTATGTAGAACTAATTTGTTCTCTTTTTCTTTCATAAGTAATTATTCTCCTTTAACCAAATTAACAGCCTAGCTCTACAGTCTGCTTCAGTGTCTGCTGTAATTTCTTGTCCACAACACCCCCCAAAATCAAATCTTTGACAACTATATAAAGTTTTATCACTTCTCCAACTTGCACAATTTATTGGCAACATCTCTCCTAACTCTGCTACTGTGTAGGCTGGGATATTCTCAATAGCACTACCTTTAATTCTTTTTGACAATATCCATTTCATTGGTTCTAACCCAACAATTTGTCCACCTATCCCCCACTTAGTTCCATTCCACCACCAAGCACTCTCCTTATCAAAACCTAACCAATACATCTTCTTTGCTAATTCAAGTGATACTACTTGAGATTCAAGTTTCATAATTCCTTCTCCATATCATCATCCTTCTTCTCTAACCCACCTATTACATTATGTATTTTCATTTGATTTTTCTCCCTATGGTTTTCAATAACTTTTTAGTATCGTGGTGCATCTTTTTTCTTTGTTTCTGAGACATACACTCTTCTTCTTTAGTAATAACTTCTTTCTTCTGTTTAGGATTAACTCCGTCTTTGTTAATCCAAGTAAGTAAAGTATGATAATGGGATTTGTATTGTTTTCCTTTAGAACCGATATAATTGTTTAGTTTATCAATATACTTATCTACAACAAATTTACCGAATCTGTCTGTAAGGGTTGTAAGTTCGTTATTATATAAATATATATATTCTTTATATTTAACTTTACTTACCTTATCTTTACTTAACTTAACTTCTCTTAACTTAGGCTGACATTTGGTTGACATTTGGGTGACATTTGGGTGACGAGATGGCAACCTTCTGTCGTCTCTTTGACTTTGGTATTCTTCCCATTTCTCTAACTGTATGTATTTACAACCATTTACACCATAATATTTAAAGTGGCTTAAGTTTTCAGACAACTCAATAACTAAATCTTCTATCCTTTTAATTGTAATATCATCAAATCTAAAGGCTGTTGCTCTAAGGTTTGAAGGGTTGCCACTTAGCCGACCATCATCATCAGCATTTGAGATACAGGAAATAAACAATATTTTAGCTTTATCACTTAACTTACCAAAATGTTCATCTTCCCATAGTAAAGGTGAGATCATTCTTCTTCTTGCCATAATACACCTCCAAATAAAAATATCCTACCAGACTGACAAGCGTTCCCTTGCGAGAAAGAATGCTGGATAACCAGCGTCCAGTAGGATTTATTATTTAGCTTTACACTTGTCATAGGATAATTTTAATACAATAGTAAACCATTGTCAAGCGTTTCATATCAGAGTAATAAAGTTTACACCATCAACATTACAGGATAATTGTACAAAACCGCCATCATCGTCTTGGGTTATATCTACTTTATTGCCGACCCTGAGATTACTAAACAACTCCGGTGTTACTTGAACATAATCTGTTCCTAATCCAATCAGCCCATCGTTATATAGTTCTTTGAAACTTCTCTGCAACTTCGCTAAATCATTTGTTAGGTTTTTCATTATCTGTCTCCTGTCATTTCATCATCAACTTTCTGATGATATTTTCTATCGCCTTCGTCATCTTCACCATAAGGGTTGTCGTTTTCAAACTCTCCACCTTCAAACTCTGTAGCTACCTCGCAAATTAGATCCTCAATGTCTTGCAGTCTCTGTTCAATGTAAGACTCATCAATGTCGTGCTTGTCTGAATCCTCTGCATACTCTTTTACTATTACCAAAATGTCTTTAAGGTTTTTACTTAACATATTAATACCCCATTGCATCTGCTTTGCGGATGCCTTCGTCAAGCGGTTTACAAATATCACAAACTGTGCCGTTATCCTCAATCTCTTCTTCGGTAAGTAAGACCTTACAATATTCACAGGCTACAACTTCGTCTGCCATTCTCAGCAAGTCGTTTTTGTTCTGCATCTCACTCTCCTTTCTTTGTGCTTCATTAGAACTACCTTAAAGGTAACATATAAGAATACCTCTGTCAAGAACTATTTTTCAACAAAATTAGGGGTAAGCTATGGGTAGTCTACTTTGGATAATTTTATTCTGTGGTATGATATTGCTATGAAAATACAAGTAGAAGTTTATTGAATAAGTGTTGGGATTTTGCTACTGGATATATTCTTGACGATAGTAAGCCAGATATCGTTAAATCAGAATTAGTTCGTAGGGTTTTCAAATTAAACAGAAATGTAAAAAGTGTTTTATTGCAAATTACAACAAAAGATGGAATATCTACTAAACGAATTTCTATAAGACACAATCGTAGTGAATACCCAGAGTTAATAGTTTGGAGAAAAAAGATTTACGAAAGAGACGATTACACTTGTCAAAGATGTAAGAAAAAAGGTGGCAGACTTGAAGCTCACCACATTAAAGGATGGGCTGACTATCCAGAAGCAAGGTTTGATTTAAACAACGGAGTTACGCTTTGTAAGAAGTGCCACGCAAAGACTGGTAATTATGGAAAATGCTATAATCAATTTGATACCAAAGAGTTATCATTTTAAAATGGAGAAAATATGGCTGGTGTAAAAGGTAGGAGTGGAAGAAGGCCTAAGTCGGTTGAAGATAAAAGATTAGAAGTTATAGATATGTGTTGGGAAGTCATCCATCAAGCAATACAGGATGATAGTTTAAGTTTAAAAGAGAAAGCAGAGATTGCTATTAAAGTAGCTGTTAAGAACATTCCACAAAAGATTGAAGGCGAAGTTACAGTCACTCAAATGCCAACAATAAAAGCAGGTGACAGCCGTTTAGGTTTGTTACCATTGGAGTTAAAGATAGGCGATGATATTAGAACTCCCACAGATGCTTCAGATGCCGGAGAAGCTCTACCCGATATTAACTGAGATAAACGACTACCGATACTTTATGCTTGAAGGCGGAAGAGGCGGTGGTAAGTCTCAAGCCATAGGTAGGCTTGTTCTTTATTTATGCGAGAAGAAACATATACGAGTTTCTTGTGGTAGAGAGATACAGAACTCAATCATTGAATCAGTTTATTCCCTACTCTCGGATTTAATCAGAAAGAATAATTTAAACTTTGAAGTGATGGCTTCTAAGATTGTACATAGAAAGACAGGCTCTACAATAAACTTTCGTGGGTTCAGAGAGCAAGGTGCTTTTAATATTCAGGGGATGGAAGGAATTGATATTGTCTGGATTGACGAGGCTCAAGCAATAACTAAGCAAACGCTGGATGTATTGATACCCACTATTCGTAAAGAGAGAGCCAAGATATTCTTTTCTATGAACAGGCACATTGAGAAAGACCCAGTCTACTTTAAGTTCTTTGATCGCAAAGATTGTAAGCACATAAATATTAACTATGATGACAACCCCTACTGTACTGAGGCCTTGAAGGTTGAAGCAGTTGAATGCCGGAAGAAGAGCGAAGCGGACTATCTTCATATCTGGATGGGAGAGCCTTTACTTAAAACAGAGGATGCAGTGTTCGTTAGAAAAGATATTTACGAAAGCAACAGAGACCCTTATAAACTTAGAGACGGATACGGATTTAGAATCGCTGGTTATGATATTGCTAGGTACGGAGACGATAAGTGTGCAGCAGTTATTCTACAACAACAGGGTGCATTGCATTGGAAAGTTACACTAGCAGATCAATGGGATCACCGAGACTTGAACTACACTACGGGTAGGGTACTCCTAACGAGTCAAGAGCATCAGGTCAACAAAAGTATTATAGATGAGAATGGAATCGGAGCTGGGCCTCTTGATACTTTAAACAAAGGTCGCGGCTTGGATGAGTTTACTGGGTTCAAGAATCCACCGATAGCTTATGCAAAGAATAAATACTATGCCAACGAGAGAACAGCCAACGCCTACAAGTTAAAAGATATGATTGATAAGCAGCACATTGAGATACCTTATGATGAAATTATAGAAGAGCTACTGGAGATGAAGTATGAGTTTGACAACTACCAGAGGAAGAGATTAATCCCTAAAGACAAGATGAGGAAGGAAGGAATAAAATCACCGAATTTGGCTGACGCCCTTTTGATGAGTGTAAGTTTGATAGGCAATGTAGCTGAGGTTCAACAGAGAGATAGAGCAAGACAGCCTCAGTATTCAAGTGATGATAATCTTTTTAATATTATGGGGGTGAGGTAATGGCTTTATTTACAACAATGACATTAGTAACTCTGGCTGCTGTCGGTACTGGAATGGCAATGTCAGCAAGACAGACAGCTAACAAGGCAGCATCGGCTAGTAGAGATGCTATGAATGCTACTAAAGGTCTTGATACTTTAGATACTATGAACTCACAGGCTATGAAGACAGCAGAGGCAGCAACGGCGGCAAGGCGTAGAGCAATATCAAGGGGTGGTAGGACTACATTTACATCTCCGCTTGGAACAGGAACACAGGCAAGCACAGCAAGGAGTTCTCTTTTAGGCGTATGAATATAGAAAAGTACACAGAGAGATACAAGGAAGACTTTTTACATTTAGTTAAAGAGTTCTACGAAGAGTCTCTCAAAGAGTATGACACTAACTACAGCATTGAAGCTGTCAACAATGCAATTATAAACGCTAAGGAGACAACATATCTTTTAATCATTGATGATAAAGCCGTTGGAGTTATAGCTGGAATGCCAGTCAACTCACAAATATCTGTTGATAAGGTTTACCAAGAACTTATATGGTTTGTAAGCAGAACTCACAGAAGACACGGAGTACGATTCTTATTGAAGATAGAGAAGCTTTTAAAGAAAGAGGGCTATGTATCAATCATTATGGCTTGTATGCACAATAGCAAGACTGATAAGTTGTTTGGATTTTACAAGCGGTGTGACTACATTCCGTTTGAAACACATTTTTTGAAACGATTATAAAGGAGCGTGTGATATGGCAGCAAGAAAGGGTGATTGTGGAAAATCAAAGCCTAGAGTCGGGAGTAAGGGAGATCCAAAGCCAAGAGGTGGCGGAAGAGGGAGAAGAGGGAGATAGAATATGCCAGCTAAGACATTAAATTATAAAGGTGATCAGAAGGTCAAAGGAATGAACAGCTCAAGGGCTGATGATTTAATAGGTAAACATAAAGAGCTTGTAGGTTTAAGAAGCAACTTTATGGGTTACTGGCAGTCACTCCACGATTACTTTTATGTTGAGTCTCCAGACCTTAATGCGGCTTATTCCGCTGGTTCAGAGTTAAACACTAACTACTTATTTGATTCTACTACATTGGAGACCGCTGATGTCTTAGCGTCTGGCTTTATGAATTACTTAACTCCGCCTAGTTCTAAATGGTTTAAGCTGAGAGCAAAGAACCCAATCCTATCAGAAGATAAGGAAATATCTGATTACCTAGAGACAGTTGAGAGAGAAGTATTCCACACTCTTAACAAGTCTAACTTCTATCAAATGATGTTCCCGAGTTACAAGGCTTCGGGAGTTTATGGTACTTCGGTTCTTTTAGAAGAAGAGGACTTAGAGACTGATGCAAGGTTTATATCTATCCCTCTAAAGCAATGTGTTTTAGTTGAAGATGCTCAAGGAAGGATAGCAGAGTATTACATAGAGTTTGAATATACCGCTTATCAGGCAGCTAGCAAGTGGGGAGAGAAAGCTTTGACTCAACCTATGCGTGATGAGTTAAAAGGTAGAGGAAATAAGAAGCATAAGTTTTTATTGTTTATTGGCAAGAGAAACTATCGGGATGTCACAAAGAGCGACAGCGAGAATATGCCAATCGAAGCAGTCTGGGTTGATGTTGAAGGTCGTAAGATAATAAATGAAGGTGGATACAATGAGTTCCCAGCTATGGCTCATAGATTTGATAAGAGACCATTCATTCAGTGGGGATTTAGTCCGGCAATGAAAGCTTTACCATTCGCTAGGTTGCTCAATGCAATCTCTAAGACTAACCTCAGGTCTATGATGAAAGCAACTGATCCACCTATTGCAATACCTAACAACGCATTCATTATGCCTTTCAATGCTAACCCAAGAGCAATCAATTACTACAATAAGAATAATATGGAGAGTGGCAAGGACATATTCCCATTCGCTAACTATGGTGACCCTAACGCTGGTCTTCAAGCTATTGAGTATTACTCTCAAAAGGTTAAGAGCTTAATGTTCCACGATGTATTCTTAGCATTCAATAATATCACTAAGCAGATGAACAACCCAGAGATACAAGAGAGAATAAATGAGAAGATGACAATGCTAGGGCCTGCTGTTGGGCGGTACACGGGAGAAGTCCTAAACCCAATTGTAATCCGAACTATCGGAATTTTGTACAGAAGAGGCAAACTTCCGCCACCGCCTGACGCTTTGTTGCAAGACCCTAGATATGAGATAGATTATGTTTCGCAGTTGGCTCAGTCTCAGAAGAGAAGTCAGCTTACATCTCTAGTTACGGCATTAGATATAACTGGACAGATGGCACAGTATGCTCCGGATGTTCTTGATGGCATTGACCCAGATAAAGCAAGAGACGAGGTCTGGGATATTGTCGGTGCTCCGGTAAGAGTTCTAAGAGATGATAAAGAGATTCAAGCTATCAGAGAAGGCAGAGCACAACAACAGATGGAAGAGGCTAAATTGATGGCGGCTAACTCAATGGCTCAAACTGGTAAGACAGCGGCAGAAGGCGATAAAGCAATGGCTGAAACAGCACAGGTCGGGAAATGACGCTAGAAGAGATTATAAAATCGTGGTATGCAGTATATTTATGTGATTATGGTTTAACTGATAAAACTATAGATATATTAAAAGAAGATATAATTAAATTGTTACCAAAGAAAAAGGAATTAGATGATTGTGGAGTAGTTAAGGAAGTTTGCTATGGTTATAATCAAGCAGAAAAAGGCTACAATCAAGCAATAGAAGATATGGAGAAAAAGTTGAAATGAGAAAAGGTAACGATTTAACAGATATAAGATTTGTGAAAGCATTGCAGAGTAATCTACAGTCTTCGCTTGATACTCCTCAAGGTAAAGAGGTGATGAAGTTCTTAGAGGAAGCTTGTATGTGGTATGAAAGTATTTTAGACCCAGTAGATAAAGATAGAATGTTAGTCAACGCTGGTAAGCGTGAAGTGCTCGCAACACTTAAAACTTTGATGCGATTAACACCCGAGCAAATAGTTGCTTTGGCAAAACAAGGAGATAGAAATGGATAATTTAAGCCCTTTTAAGGACAACTTAAACCCGATAACACAGTTCGTGAGATGTTATGATGTACCGCCTGTAGAACCAAGCGGGGGTGGTGGAACAACACCGCCAGTAGCACCAGTAGGCGGAGAACCACAGAATCCAAATGGTGAAGTTATTAACCCAGTTTCACCATTGGACACACCACCAACGCTAGCACCAGTAGCACCACTACCACCAGCAAGAGTTGAAGGATGGAAACAGGACTTAGAAGGTGATATGGCTAATAGTCCGAGTATGCAGAAGTTTGAAGATACAAAGGCAGGCTTTAACAAGCTGTCGGAAAGTTACTTAAACCTTTCAAAGCTTTTAGGTCATGAGAAGATTCCAGTTCCTAAAGGACCTGATGATATAGAAGGCTGGACAAGATACAATGAAGCAATGGGAGTTCCAGCAGTTGCGGAAGGATATAATCTTCCGGATGTAGAGATACCAGCAGACCTTCAAGGGATGTCTTTTGACAGAGGGCAGTTCTCGGAGATAGTACATAAGCTCAATCTCACTCCAGCTCAAGCAAGCGGTTTGTGGGGTGTTTATACTCAGAAGAGTATTGACACATATCAAGGTGCTTTGAGAGCAAGAGAGGGTGAACTCAATGGTATTAAGAACTCTCTGATTCAAGAGTATGGTGATGCTTACCAAAGTAATATCCAACTCGGACAGATGGTTATTAATAAGTTTGCAGCCGACAAAGATGACAATGATTATATAACGGCTCTCTTATCTAAAGATGCTAGAGGCATCAGGTTTTTAACTAAAATAGGTGGAGAGTTTGCAGAGAATAAGATTAGCGACTTTAAGTATAGTAGGCACAGCCAGACTCCAGACCAAGCACAGGCGGAGATAGATGCTATACTAGCTGATCCAAACAACTCTTACAACAATGAGGCAGCACCAGAAGAAGAACATCAAAAGATGGTAGCTTATGTCAATAACTTATATGCGCAGATAGCAAAGGTTAAGCAAGGACAAGTTACGATACCCCTTACTCAGCCTTAATGACTGGTCGGACAAGTTGAAATACCCCGACAATGCTGTATAGCTTAAGTGCGACCCTTGAAAGAGGATAATCAACCTTTAGCAAAGGTGAAGCAAAGAGATTAACCTTAAAGAGGAGCAACTGATGGCAGACTCACAGAATGAGATTTTCGCACAAGCTTACAGTCGCAACATTATGCAGTTGGCTCAACAGAAGTACAGTAAGTTGATTAATACTGTATATATCAAGCCGAATGTAACTGGTAAGACATTCTTCCAAGACAGAATAGGACAATGGAATATGTCAGCAAAGGGTGGTCGTAATGTAGCAACACCGAACAACGATCCGAACCTTTCTCGTAGAATGGGTACTATGCTTGACTTCCACGATGCAAGGCTTTTAGACAGAGGTGATGAAATCCGTACTATCTCTGACCCTAGAAGTGCTTACAACATCGCAGCAGCTGGTGCTTTGGGTCGTACGATTGATGATAGGATTCTTGCAGCCGCAGTTGGCACAGCTAACTATGGTGAGACAGGTTCAAGTTCAGTAACACACAGTAACGTAGTAGCCACGACTGCTGGCTCTCTTTGGCTCTCAAACATCACAGATATCAAATTAGCTTTTGATGATGCTGATGTAGAAGAAGAAGATAGAGTTATGGTTGTTACACCTACTGTCTTAGCTCAAATGCTTGAACAGGAGCAGATGACTTCTGCTGATTATAATTCAGTTAAAGCTTTAGTAAAGGGTGATATTAATACCTTTATGGGCTTTGAATGGATTAAGTCTACTAGAATTGCTAAGATATCTGGTGGTAATGCTGATGCAGCTAACTACTCTTGTATCGCTTACAACAGATATGGTATCTGTGCAGCTCTAGCGTCTCAACCTCTTGTAAGAACTGATGAGAGAACTGATTTAAGTTACTCTTGGCAGATATACTACGAGCTTAATGTTGGTGCAGTTAGGCTTGAGGAAGCAAGAGTCGTATCTGGCAACGCCTAAAGGGTATTGTTGTCGGTTAATTTTTATTCCGCTATAGGCGGGAAGGAGCGGTACGAATATGGCAGCAACAGCTTTTGACGCAGCTAATGTAACAAAGTTTAACGCAGGTGGTAGTGGGGATAATGTTATCTCCGATGGTTATATCAAATCAGTAGAGAAGATATGGATTGATAGCTTCACGCTAACAGGCACATCTACTCACAATACTATTGATATAGCTGTGATAGATAGTAACAAGAAGATTACATCAATCGATGTGACTCTCTTGGCAGGAGCTTCATTGACAACTAACACCATAAGAATAGGACATCAGGGCGATGCGGATGCGTTCTTTAGTGCAGAAATAAGCTCTAACGAGACTTTTGCAACTATCAGCATACCTTATGGTCTGTTCCAGACTGTAGGGTTAGGTATTGCACCTTGTCACGGGAGTGCTGTAATGCCTCACACCACGGATGGAACAACAGGCACGATTACTGTTGATCTATTCAACTGGACAGTAACAAGTGCGACTATTAAGACAATAGTTCGCTACACTTAAAGATAATGGTCTTGGGGGCGAAAGCCCCCTTTACCTTATAAGGAGATGATATGGCTGTTACTAAGACTTCACTTGTAAACAAAGCTTTAACTTTAACTGGAGCTAATCCAATAACTAATATAGATGACTCTGCTCAGAATGCTAGAGTAGTTAATAGGGTATATGAAATATCATTAAAATCTATTCTCTCAGAGTGCAAGTGGAACTTTGCAACAAAGAGAAGGCTTTTGTCTTTATCAGCTAATACTATGGCTTGGACTTACACTAATGAAGTTTATGTATATACTAAACCTGCAGAAGTTATAAGAATCTTTGGAACTAATGACGATGACGCTGAGTGGAGAGAAGAGGGAGATTACATAATATCTGATACCGCTGGTCTGGGAATTATATATACTTATTATCTTGATACACCAGCTAAATATCCACCAGCATTCTTAGAAGCACTAATAGACAAGCTTTGCTCAGATATAGCTTATATGATATTAAACTCTAATACAGTTGCCTCAGGCTTCTTGGAGAAGTATCACAAAGTATCTCTCCCAAAAGCGACAGCAATAGATGCCCAGATTGGTAAGCAACAATATGTTAAAGATGATGCTTGGGTTAGGTCTATGGATCAAGATGGGAGTACAACTCTATAATGCCTAAGCTAGATCAAAGTTGGGGAGATAGTAAGCCAGTAACTCTGTATGCCAAGCGTACTGATGCAGACTCTAGCATAACAATAATATACGAATGAAAATAGATCATATTAAAACAAGTTTCGTTGGCGGAGAGTTCAGTCCATCTCTCTTTGGTAGGACAGACATTCAGCAGTATGACTATGCTTGTCAGATAGTAGAGAACTTCTTGATTAGACCTTATGGTTCTGCTATATCAACACCCGGATCAGAGTATATGTATGAGAGCAAATCATCAAGCACTATAGCAAGGCTTGAGCCTTTCATATTCTCTAGGACTAATGCCTATGTAATTGAAGTGGGGAATCTATACTTTAGGTTCTATGCTGGCGGAGACGATGGCGGTATCGTTGTAACAACTGGAACTACACCTTTTGAAGTTGCTCACACTTATACAGAGTCTGAGATATGGGATTTACAGTTCACTCAAAAGAATGATGTCTTATGGATATTCCATCCAGATCACGCACCGGCACAGCTTACAAGGAAAACAGCATCTAGCTGGACTCTTGCTGACTTGGCTTTCTTAGGTGGGCCATTTATGGATGACAATACTGAGGCTACGACTCTATCGGTAAACAACTCATCTGGAACTATTAATGTTACTGCATCATCAGCTCTGTTTACTGTCTCAGGCTCTACAATAGGGCATACAGGTTCATTCTGGAAGATAGGCGGTACAAGGACTAACTCAACTACAGGACTTGAAGAGCAAGGATATGTACAAATAGATAATGTTGTAAGTACGACTGTTGTTACTGCATCTGTAATAAATATTATAACTGTTACTGGAGCGACTACTTCGTGGGCTGAGGGTTCTTGGTCTGCTGTTAAAGGTTGGCCTGCTTCGGGTGCTTTCTTTGAAGGCAGGCTGTTTACAGCAAGGACAGATTCAGAGCCTAACAAAATATGGGGTTCTAAGACTTTTGTATATGATGACTTCTTAGCAGGTGCTGAGGCGGATGATGGGCTTGTCTTTGCCTTGTCGGCTAATGAGTCCAATGATATTAAGTGGCTTATATCTTCTAATAAATCTTTAGTCGCTGGAACTTATGGCGGTGAATTTACAATTAAGTCCTCTGATGACTCTGGAATGACACCTACGAATGCTAATGCTCAACAGCAAGCATCTATAGGTTCAGAACCAATAAAGCCTAAGCGTATCGGTAACTTTGTTTATTATGTGCAGAGGTTTGGTTTAAAAATAAGGGAGCTATTCTATTCTTGGGATTTAGATACTTATAAAGCTATAGATAAAACTATACTGTCTCCTCATATAACTGGGGATGGAATTGTTGATATGGCTTATCAGCAGAACCCAGATACAATACTCTGGTGCGTTACTACAGGTGGAACTATAGCAACTCTTACCAGAGAGATAGACCAAGAGGTTCAGGCTTGGAGCAGACAGGTAACAGATGGATATTATGAGTCCATAGCGGTTATACCTTCACCAGACCACGCTTATGATGAAGTTTGGGTTTTAGTAAGGCGAACAATAGACGGAGATACTAAGAGGTATGTAGAGAGGTTTAAAAACATAGTTGTACCAGATAGACAAGACGATTGCTATTATGTTCACTCTGGTTTAGCTTATTCAGCTTATGATGCTACATCAACTGGCACGGCTAATATATCTATATCTCCTACAACAAGCACTACGGATGCAACTATTACTATCACATCTTCAACTGCTTACTTCTCAAGTGATGATGTAGGGCAGAGGATAAGAGCAATAGATTCTGATGGTGATACAGTAGGTGAGGTTGAGATAACATCTTATACTTCAAGTACAGTAGTAAATGGAATTGTAAGATATGTGTTTGATGACCACGCTTACGATGGTGGAGATTGGGGGTTGTCTGTAGATACTATCTCTGGGCTATCTCACTTAGAAGCCAAGACTGTTGTTGCCTTAGCAGATGGCGGTCTTGATCAACCTAATAAGACTGTATCTAGTGGAACGATAACTCTGGCTTATGATTATTTCAAAGTAATTGTGGGCTTACCTTACAATCAAACAATACAGACTCTACCAATAGAGGGTGGTTCTCAAAGAGGAACATCTCAAGGCAAGATACAAAGAATAAACCAAGTAGCCTTAAAGGTAAACCGCTCTCATTTAGGTTTCTAT
>Ga0208904_1001932_pt1 | contig 13557 bp, 15 predicted proteins | sample AntAceMetag02UKB_FD_184774 | JGI IMG/M metagenome (GOLD analysis project Ga0208904, IMG submission 184774) | Saline lake microbial communities from Ace Lake, Antarctica - Antarctic Ace Lake Metagenome 02UKB (SPAdes) (version 2) | ecosystem: Environmental > Aquatic > Non-marine Saline and...
TAAGATTTTCTCCTAATTTTTTTGAATCCTCTTTCATAATAATGAGTATACCATATCTTGTTGTATTATACGACAACAAAAATGACTCGTACTACTGAGTCATTTTTGTACCTTTTCTAAGATCTTCGTGCTAGCACGATGTTGCGGAGAGAACAGGATTCGAACCTGCGGTGGAATTTCTTCCACACTCGCTTTCCAAGCGAGCACCTTAAACCACTCAGCCATCTCTCCGTTTATGTCCTACTTATATAACAAAAATTAAATCATCTTACAAATATAAACCTTTATCCGCCTCTCAATGCTTTGACCCTTTCCTCCACTGGAGGATGTGTCATAAACATTTTAACTAAAAATCCTTTTTTCTTCCTTTTTCTATACTTGTACGGATCTGAAATATATAAGTGAGCGATAGCGTGGCTAGCCCTTTTTATAGATAAAGAATTTTGAGAAATCTTCTCTAAAGCACTCGCTAAACCAGACGGATTATGAGTTAAAGCAGCAGCTGAAGCATCCGCTAAAAATTCCCTTTTCCGCGAGATGGCCAATTGTATCAACATTGCTATAAAAGGTGTTAAAATCGCTAAAATAACCCCTATAATAGTAATTATACTACCCCCTTGATTATCATTGTCTCTTTTCAAACCACCAAAAATAGACATCCTAATAAAAAAATCTGACAATAATGATACGAAGCCAACCAACACAACTACGATTGTGGCAATTAGAATATCTTTGTTAGAAATATGAGAAAGTTCATGAGCAATTACTCCATCTAATTCCCTACTATCCAAAATATCCAATAGTCCGGTTGTTACAGCTACAGCAGACTTTTTCGCATTTCGCCCAGTAGCAAAAGCATTAGGAGATGGATCATTAATGATATAAAGTTTCGGCATTGGTAACCCAGATTGACGAACTAACCTCTCCACACTGTCAAACAATTCCCTATTATCATTACGAGAAATTAATTTAGCTCCTGACATTTTCAAAACAACTTTATCAGAAAACCAATAACCAAAAATATTCATTAATAATGAAAAACCAACTGCGAAATACAAAATACTTTGATTTTCAAAAAAATAACTAAAGGTCCAACCGACCCCAATTACTAAAACTAAAAACAAGAACATTAATAAATATGTTTTTTGAATATTTTTTGATTTTTGTTCACGGATATTCATAGAGATAAACTTGTGCCGAGGGGGAGACTTGGTCAGGGGTATTTTTTCTAACGAAAAAATCTCACGACCCTGGCTCGTGGCGCTCGCCTTGTTCTCCTTTCAGTCGAACAAACTCACGCAACACTCCGCCTTTCAAGTCTCCACGAAAGCAAAGCCATTTGCTTTCTCCCTCGGAAAAATTCTCGCTTCGCTCTAATTTGTGCCGAGGGGGAGACTTGAACTCCCACGGATTGCTCCACTAGTTCCTAAGACTAGCGCGTCTACCAATTTCGCCACCTCGGCATGCACAATATATTTTGTTTCATTAACTATATCAAGAACTAGTGGAGAACTCCACTATCCCTATCGCCTGTTCCGCTTCGCTCCACATCGGCGATTTTTTGCTTTGCAAAAAACGGATAAAAAGCCAAGCAGTTGGCTTTTCATTCACTCGACTAGCGCGTCTACCAACCTGCCTGCCGGCAGGCAGGTTTCGCCACTCTGGCATACACTACTATTTTATTTTATTTTTAATATTTTATCAAAAATTTACTTAAAATACCACCTAAATTACCAATTCACTTAAATTGTTCGTGCTTGTTCGTGCTTGGAGCACGAACAATTTATTTAATAATCTTTTCTATCAATAAGTCTTTATCTAAATTCAAATCATCTTGTAACCTATTCCTAACAACTCCTTGGACAACACTTTCTGCAAACTTCTTATAATCTTCAATGTTTTTATACCTATCCAAAATAATACTTTTGTTGCAAATACTTTCTTTATTTCCACCTATATATTCCTCCCAACTTGACTTGGTAGTCGGAGTACCAAGTAAAGTTTTATGAATACGATTATTTAAGTTTACGTAAGCACTTAAATACATTAAATATTTATCAGTTTCTATATAAATTGATTTAAATTTCCCTTGGAATAAAACACCTGATCTTTCATATTTAATATTAAAATATCTTGTAAAACCACCCCCTAATTTCTGCATAAATTTTTCAATTCCATTTTCAACTAAGGGTGTCAAAATGAAATGGTAATGATTATGATTCAAACAATAACATACAATATCCACCAACTTGGTACTCCGACTACCAAGTTGTTTATCTTTAAATCTATTTTCATATATACTGCCAATTGGATCTATAGTATTAAATTCTTGTATACTTTGGAAAAACCTTAGCAGATCAAAACTATCCTCAAAGATAATCCTTTTATCTGTACCGCGATTATAAATATGGTAATACTGCCCAATGATAAAGGGATCTTTTCTCATTCTTATATTATACATGAAATATTTTTACTTGGTACTCCGACTACCAAGTAAAAATGGGGTCACTCTTTAACCCTCTTTGTGAGGGATTGACAAGATAGGATATGTTAGGGTATAATTATGGTAGGCTAAAGTTTGAGTTTTTCTCTTTTGGGTTTGAGGGAACTCTTTGAAAATTGAATATAAATAATTTTAGGTTTGAAAAGGAGGAATGAGTGATGGAAAAGACAAAATTAGAAAAAGCCGAGGAAAGATTAGCAAAGGCAGAGAAAGAGTTAGGAGAAATGATAAAAAAAGCTGGCGGAATAGCAGAAAGAGATGGTATGGCAGAAGAACAACGGGAAAGTCTATTGAGAGAAGTTGATAGGTCAATAGATATTTTAGCTAAAGAAAAATATGAAGAATACAACAAAGCCAGAAGGGAAAAACTACATGAAAAAAGAGCAGCGGCAAGAAAGGAAGAATTTGAAGAAAATCTAAAAAAGATAAAGAAACGGGATAGGCAAATTCTCACTATCGAACTGATCATAGGAATTTTTGGAGGATTAACGTTAATATTATTCTATAACAACAAACCCTGGTGGTTAATAGTCAGCTTAGGAATCTTAACCTTAATAATTGTAGCTCTTTTGAAGAAAAGACTTGCCGAAGCTGTCCCAACAATAGGAGATCGGCTTCATTCAAGGTTTTTCTTCGCATTAGTATGCTGGAGTTTAATAGGATATCTAATGACTTGGGGAGTTTTTTCTATCCCTGTTTTTGAAGATGTCTCCCCCTTAATGAAAAGTCTAACTTTTTTGGGCCTAATGTTTTTAATAGCAGGCATAACTTGGAAAGGCTCTACTTTTGATGTCCCTGAATGGACAGGGATAAATCTGTATAATTACTTTACAGGAAGGCAAAAAACTTTCCTCCCTGGTTTTTATTTTAAATTTTTTTGGGAACTTGTTAAACCAGAAAGTACACATTCTCTAAAAAGTATGAAAGAGGATGTAGAAAAAAGAAGTTACCCAACAGGAGGAGGAACCGTTCTAGACGCCGAACTCATGGTTCAATTTGCCCCCGATCCATTCAATCTCATAACATTTGAAGGATTGGATAACAAGGTAATAAGACAGGGTCTCATGGAACATTTGAGTAGTATCCTCCTTATGTACATAGCGGAGGAGGAGAGAACAGCAAGAGGTGTTAGGGGAAACATAAAACACCTTCACGAAGAGATAAAGGATGATTTAGGTATTGACGAAAACGAAAAAAGGACTCTTGAGAATCCAAAAAATATAAATCAACTTACAAGAAGTCAGAGTCCGATAGAAAAATCCTACGGGGTTATTATTATCATAGCAAAACTTTCTGATTTGGATTTTGATAAAGCTTATCAGGACATACTGACAAGCGCAAAAGCTATGGATCAAATTGAGAAAATGGCAGACAGAATCCTCAAAAAGGCTGGCGAGAGTATGGAGTGGAAAGAAGCTCTTGACAAGGCGCTGGTTATCGCAGAAAAAGCCACCGGTAATATAATTACAACAACCGGGGATGGTCAAGCGCTTCCTTTGGTAAATATTGGAGGAGGTAAACAATGATAGGAAAAATACGAACCTTTGTTATTTTAATTGGGCTTGGAATTCTTATCACAATTACCACGATGGGAATAATTAAAAGCTGTAAAACCGAAGTAGATAGAAAAAATATAACCACCGAGAAAAAATGGGGGTTATGTTGGGAGGATCATGAGGAAAAACGTTGCGGAGAAGTGAAAAATATCTCCTTCCATAAATCAGGAGATATTGCAAAAATGTTAGTTTTCTTCCCGTCGACAAAGGTAACTGTAGAATTTTTCAGAGACCCAGGGTCAGATGAAATTGGTATCTGGATCCAAAAAGGAGACAAAGGAATATGGACCTTATCTCCAACAAAGGAAGGATACTCTGGAAAAATTAGCGACCACAAAGGGTGGGAAGCTAAATTGGTTGTCGAGAAGTTAATTTCAATACGCTAAACCCAAAAAGGGGGTAAAACATACTCGTATGTTTTACCCTCTTTTCTTATTGAAAATTTAAACTCCCGTTCCCAAACCTTCAATCGTCCCTTTTATCACAGTAGCTAATAATTGAGCACCTAATAAGACAGCCACCCCCACTATCGTCCAAAGAAGAGCTATTCTGGCATCTTTTAATTTTTCTGGTTTACCTTGAGCAGACACAAACAAAAAACCACTATAAATAATTGCTAAAATAGCAATCGGTGTTCCGATGGTTACTACCACTTTCAAAATCGCTTCAACTAATTCTTTGAAGGTATCAGCATCAATTGGATTTTCAAGCTTAACTTCAGTTTTAATAGGGTCTCCGGCTTTTGCATTAATAAACCCTAATGGCAAAAACAAAACACCTAAAACTATCCAATATTGTACTTTATTAAAAATTTTTTCCATGTAAATATAAATTAATTATACAGCATCTTTTAAATAACTATAACCTTCTTTAGTCACTAAGCCAGCTAAAATAGCTTTAACTATTAGCCAAGCCCCCACGACAAAAAACAACCCGATCCCAACATTAGTGAAAACCTTATTGGCTTGCTGTCTTTTACTAACATTACCCTGCGATGTCATATAAAGGAAACCTGCATAAGCAAACATTATCGCTGAAATTGGAGCCACCATAATTAAAATCCAACCAAGAACTTTTTTCACTAATGTCATAAGAGCAGCAAAATTGCAAGGATTCTCGGCTGAACCGTCGCAAGGGACAAGTCCATCTGCTATGGCAAAAAAAGGTAACAGAACCACACCCCAAATCATTAAACATATTATATTTATTAAATATTTTTGCATTTTATTTTATTAATTCTTCTAATTCTGCATTAGCCCAAGAAACTGCTTGTTCCAATTTCCTTCGTCCAGAGATAACCGACTCCACCATATCCTGAAAAATCAAATCCGTGTCGTCACTGTTTGGATCAAGAAAACCTTTAGCAGACAAGGCAGACTTATAAAACACATCCTGATATGGATCCAAAGTATCCTGTGCTAATAAGACCCTTGAAACAGGTGGAAGTCCCGTCACATTGTTCAGATATATGAGTGATTCACTTTTGATTAAATTTGTTATCACACTAAAAGCCCCCGCTATATTTTTACTCCCCCGACTAATAGCTAACCCTTGCATCTCACCAAAGGTCACATTATTTTTCAAATTTTCCGTCTGAGGTAAATAGGCTACATCAAAATCCAAATTTGGATTTTTTGCTTTCAATTCATCTAATTCACTAGCAAAACCAAAATAAATAGCCAAGTCACCAGACAAGAAAGCCATTTTAGAATTTAACATCGCCTTATTCCAAGAGTAAACTTCTTTGACAGGATTAGAAAATTCTGTGTAAAATCGCAAAGCTGATTCGGTGGGGGTTGTTTTATTATTGTAAACATCACGAAGCGACACTTTTATTTCTTCACCATCTCTAAAGACAATCGGATTTCCAGACTGCATAATTAAAGTTGCTAAAATTTCTTTAGCATTTTCAATATTAGAATACTCTCCAAAAGAAACTGCACTCACAAGAATATTTTTATTCTCATCTTTTTCTGTTAATCTCTTTGCTAAGACAAAAAAGTCATCCCAAAATTGTGGAGGATTAGCTACATTCGCACTAGTAAATAAACTCCTATTCCAATACATCACTAAAGGATCAACAACAAAAGGTAAAGCTAAAATCCCATCGTCATGTAAATAAAGTTCACCTTCCTCTATAAAATAATTTTTGAAATCTCTAATTGAAAAACTATTATAAGGAATAGGAACAATTTTATTTTGCTTATCTAAGATTTCAGACTGAGGTAGTAAAAAAACATCAGGGCCAGAACCAGAAGCAATTGCCTCTATCAAGATCAAGTCAAAATCTTCACTATTCTTTTCCTCATATTTTACATTCTTGAAACTTTCATCTTCTGTAGCCAAATTTTTAATTAAACTATCCATAGTCGCCTTTTCAATCGTCCCCCAAATAACAACATTTCCAACCACAACACCTGAATTATTTTTCCCGGAAGTAGCAAAGATAATAACCCCCACTAGAATAAAAATTGCAAAAACAGTTGTAAGAATAATTTGAAATTTTGTCATAGCTTATTTTTTTCTAAAAATCACTCCATAATGATTATCACCAGCATAAATATCTTTTTCATACTCAAAACCATTTTCAGTAAAAAGCTCCTTAGCTTTTTCAGGCACCACAACCTCTTCTAATAGAGGCCCCAAACCACCAAAAGAACCTGCCCATTCTATAAGCAAAACTCTTCTATTTTTCTTGAGGATACGGTGAGCTTCTCTAACCAAATTCCCTTTCTCAATTGCTTGGAACAACACATCAGAAATAACTATTGCATCCATTGTTGCATCACCTAATTTTGTTCCGCCTTCCTTTTCAATGTCACCCCAAATAATCTCCACATTAAACAAATGCTCTGTTACAGCTAAATCACGAATTTTACTTAAAAGTTCTTTTTGGACTTCAACGGCATTAACTTTTCCTTCTTCTCCAACTTTCTTAGCAATAGCAATTGTATAAGCCCCAGAGCCAGCTCCTAAATCAGCAACATGCATTCCTTGATCCAAATCAAATTGGTCAATATTATTTTGTGGAGATGTAAAAGCCATAAAGATATTATACTACACTAAAGGCAAACAAGTGAAGCGACATTATCCCCAGTTCTCAATTTCATTAATTTTACCCCTTGTGTCTGTCGTCCTAAGGTCGGAACCTCTGATAAACCAATTCTTATCACTTGACCCTTTTTTGAAATTGCCACAATTTCTCCAGAATCATCAGTAATTACCTTAGAAGAGATTAACTTACCAACTTTAGCATTCAACTTAATTGTTTTAATTCCTGAACCACCCCTCTTTTGTATTTTGTATTCTTTCAAAGCTGTCTTTTTACCAAAACCATTACTACTGACAACCAACAATTCCGAATCTTTACATTCTTTTTGTATAATATTTGCCCCTATCACCTTATCACCTTTCTTGTTAAGTTTTATTCCACGAACTCCACCAGCTGCACGACCCATCACTCGTACATCTTTTTCATCAAATCTAATTGACTGTCCCTCTGTTGTAGTTAAAATCACGGAGTCGCTCTTCTCTACAAACGAAGCCGAAATTAACTCATCTCCTTCTCCAAGTTTAATTGCAATCAAACCACTTCTTCTAACACTATAAAAACTTTCGGCATCAACTTTTTTAGCAATTCCATCTTTTGTCACCATCACCAATGACAATTCATTTTTCTTTATATTCTTTGGCATCGCTACAATAGAAGTGATTTTTTCACCGTCCACCAAAGGCAAGAAGTTCATGATAGACTTCCCTTTTGTTGCCCTTCTCCCTTCTGGGACTTCATACATTTTGATTTGATAAACCTTTCCTACATCGCTAAAAAATAGTAAATCACTATGAGTACTGGTTCGTAAAAACCTTGTCACAAAATCTTCTTCTTTTGTATTAAGATCAACGACACCTACTCCACCCCTCCTTTGCTTTTTGAATTCGTCAGGATTAATTCTTTTAACATAACCCCCGGATGTCATCACTAAAACATTTTCTTCTTCATCAATTAAATCTTCCAAAGAGATTGATTTAGCTCCATGTTTAACAACTTTTGTCCTTCTTTCATCTCCGTATTTATCAACAACTTCTTGCAATTCTTTCTTAATTATTACCAAAATTTTAGCAGGACTTTTTAGAATATCCTTTAATTTCTTAATCAATATTTGAATAGCCTTTAATTCATCTTCAACTTTCTGTCTCTCCAAACCTGCTAACTTTTGCAATTTCATCTCTAAGATAGCATTGGCTTGTTTTTCAGATAACTTAAACTTCTTCATTAAACCAACTCTAGCATCAGGGACTGTCTTAGAAGCTCTGATCAACTTAATAACAGCATCAATGTGATCTAAAGCGATCTTAAGACCCAATAAAATGTGTTCCCTATCTTCTGCTTTTCTTAACTCAAATTTTGTTCGTCTTGTTACCACTACTTGGCGATGAGAAATAAATTCCTCCAAAATTGATTTCAAAGAGAGTGTCTGGGGAACACCCTTCACCAAGACAACAGTATTAAAATGGAAAGTTTCTTCCAACTGAGTTTTTTTGTATAAATTATTTAAAACATTTTGTGGATTAGTCCCGCTCTTCAAATCAATCACCACTCTAATATCTTTTGTAGATTCATCGCGAAGCCCTTTAATTCCTTCAATTTTTTTATCCCTATGCAAATCCGCAATTTTAGAAATCATCTCTGATTTGTTCACCCTAAAAGGAATTGACGAAATGATAATTTGAAACGAACCTGTTTTATTCTCAATTATTTCAGCCTCACCACGACAAACTACTCCTCCCCGTCCAGTAGAATAAGCATGTCTAATGTCCTCTTGATTAAAAATAATTCCCCCCAATGGGAAATCAGGGCCTTTCACAAACTGTAATAAATCATCTGTCGTAGCTTTTTTATTTTCAATTAAGTGGATAGTTGCATCAATTACCTCACGGAGATTATGAGGAGGGATATTGGTCGCCATTCCCACAGCAATACCTAATATTCCATTCAGTAAAAGATTAGGAACCATAGTTGGTAAAACAAGGGGTTCTTTTCTCGTTCCATCATAATTAGGAACAAAGTCAACAGTGTCTTTTTCCAAATCACTAAGTAGTTCATTAGAAATCTTCGCCATTTTCGCCTCAGTATATCTGTGAGCAGCAGCTGAATCTCCATCAATGGAACCAAAGTTTCCTTGACCAATCACTAACGGATATCTCATAACAAAATCTTGAGTCATCTTTACCATGGTTTCGTAAATTGCTGTATCACCATGCGGATGATATTTCCCAAGCACATCACCAACTACCGTTGCAGATTTCCTAAACTTAGCAGTAGAAGTCAAACCAATATCATTCATAGCATACAAAATCCTCCGGTGAACCGGTTTCAAACCATCTCTAACATCTGGTAGAGCTCTTGATGTAATCACCGACATAGCATAGTCCAAATAACATTTTCTCATCTCATCACTAATACCAGTGGGTAATATCCCTCGCTCTTCATTTTGATTATTTTCTTCTAATTCTTTTTCCTTTTTTGCCATTATATTCTAATCCATTATACCATAAATCACGGCTAATTACATCATATATTATCAATATTTTCCTTGATATTTTTAATTTTTTCGGAAGAATCGTTATACATATCCACCACCTCATCTTTAATTTCTGAAATTGGAGCCAAAAGAGTTTCATCTTTAACTGGTAAAGAATAGTTTCCTATTTGTAAGAGCCAGACAGCAATTATCAACACCATAAAAACAACCAAACAAATAGTTAGAATCCTCTTTTTCTGAACATCAGACTTATTTTGTAAGTTTTGAATAAAACTCATTTCTTAGTTACCTTTTTCCAAAACGACAACTTCCCCGTTCTTATCAACTAAATCATTTTTTTTCAAAGTTAATTTTTTAACAGGTTTAAGACCTTCGTTACCACTTTCCTTCAAGAACTTTTTAAGAGCATCCCCGCCTGTCCGGCTGGCAGGTTTTTCTCCATCTTCTTCATAACACATTGGAATAATAACTTTTGCACCCAACTTCACAGCCAACTTATAAGCTTCTGACGCATCTAAAACATCCCCGCCACCAATCGGCACAAATAATATATCTATTGTATTCAAGGATTCTCTTAATTCACCATCTATCCCATTTGAACCTAAAATACCTAGGAACCCTATATTTATATTATCCCATACGATAGAATAAATTGTGTTTAACCTCCCTTTACCATCATACTTAACTATAGATTGATAACCTTTGATAAAAACACCTTCCACCTCATATTCACCAGCCCCCTCTACAACAAAAGTCTTTTTATTTTTTGACAAAGTTTGTTCTACTCCATTAAAGTCAGAATGATTTACGCTAAGACAAACAATATCAGCACCAAATCGTGTTGGCTTAAGTTTTGATTTTTTAGAAATCGGGTTAAAGGCTAAAACAAAATCCCCTGATTGAATCTTAAAAGATTCCATCCCATTATAATTTATTATCATGGTTTTATTGTACCATATTAACTTTGAATTAAATATTTACAAAACCGTTTTTTTAGGTATACTGTACATCATTATTAACCTAAAATAGAAATTAATCCTTTTTACGAAAATTGCAAATTCGTTGCGATAATTAATGAAAAGATTTTCTATTTTTTCTTTTATGACTAAAATTATTAAGGAAGCCGAAGAAAAGACAGACGAAATTATTGACAAAGTAGATGAATCAATAATGTCTAACCTTTTAAACAAATTTAAAACACCTCCTGCAATCAACGAAATGGTAGAAGGAGAAATAATTGCTCTAGAAAAAAATACTGTTTATGTTAGTTTACCACCTTTCGGAGTAGGAATTATTTTCGGAAAAGAATATATCACTGTTCGTGATGTCTTAAAAAACATAAATATTGGAGATAGTATAGTAGCCAAGATAATAAATAACGAAGACGAAAATGGCTATATTGAATTATCTCTAAAAGAAGCTCGTCAAGCGATTATTTGGAGTGAAGCTGAACAGGCAATGAACAATAAAGTCGTTATGGATTTGCCTATTAAAGAAGCTAACAAAGGAGGGCTTATAATTGAATGGCAAGGGATTCAAGGTTTCTTACCTGCCTCCCAACTTAAAGCAGAACATTATCCACGAGTGGTTGACGGAAACAAAGACAGAATCTTAGAAGAATTGAAAAAGATGGTAGGAAAAAGTCTTCCCGTTGCTATTATTGGTGTTTTACCAAAAGAAAATAAACTTATTTTTTCAGAAAAAGATCCTAACCAAAAAGAAAGCGGACAGATTGTTGAGAAATATAATGTTGGAGATGTTATAGAAGGAGAAGTAACTAGTGCTGTTGATTTCGGAATCTTCGTAAAAATTGAAGACGAATTAGAAGGATTGATTCATATCTCTGAAATAAGTTGGTCTTTAGTCAAAGACCCTAAAACACTTTTCAAACAAGGAGATAAAACAAAAGTTAAAATAATTGAAATTGAGAATGGGAAAATCTCTCTTTCCATTAAAGCCTTAACTCAAAATCCTTGGGAAAAAGCATCCGAAAAATATAAAAAAGGTGATGAAGTAAGTGGAGTAATAATTAAATTTAATAAACACGGTGCTTTAGCCAGTATTGAAGAAGGTGTCGCTGGACTAGTTCATGTTTCAGAATTTGAAAACGAAGAAAAACTAAGAGAGACATTAGAAATCGGGAAAAGTTATCTCTTCAAAATTAATATCTTTGAACCTAACTCACAAAAGATGACATTGTCTTTTGTTAAATAAGAAGAATAAAAAACCGCAAACAAGTTCCATCAAACAGACTTTCGGAACCCGAGCGAAGTCAGTGCCGAGCACCTTAAGTTTTTTCAAAAACTTAAGGTGCTCGGTATTGAGCGAGGGCGAGAAGGAATAAAAATTTTTCGGACCCGTAGGGAGAAAAATTTATTGTGTTCTGTTTGGGGGAAGCTTGTTGGAGGTTTTTGTTAATTTATTTTTGAGTTCAAGATTAATTAAACAAATTCATTGCCTTTTGCCTTCCCTCTAAAATGATAGTCTCCAAAACTTGAGCAATTTTAGGTTTTAATTTTTTCAAAATCTCTAAATCCTTTTTACTAAAATCACTCATCAAATAATCAAGGATTTTTTGTTCTCCGTTTGGTTTTTTTAATTTACCTGTTGGTGTCGCTTGAGAAATTCCTACCCGTACCCGAACAAACTCCTTTGTTTTAATACTTTTGGCGATAGACTCTAAACCCCGATGTCCACCCGTCCCTTTATTAAAAGAAATTTTTATCTCCCCTATCGATAAATCTAAATCATCGTAAATTACTATTAACTTTTCCGCCCCTTTTTTACTTGTGACCAAAGACCTTACACTCAGCCCAGATTTATTCATAAAAGTTTCTGGTTCCAAAAGCGTTATCTTTATTTTACCGATTTTTCCATCAGAAACTAACCCACGATTTTTCTTGCTTCCTTCCCACTCCGAAAAGTTATATTTTTTACGAAAATATTCCAAAACAATCCGTCCTAAATTATGACGGCTGTTTCCATATTCCTCCCCCGGATTTCCTAACCCAACAATTATATAAGACATTAAAGATAATATATGCGAAGCATATAATTCCTTCGCTCGGATTATATCAAAATAAAATAATTATATTAATATTTATTTTGATAAACCCTCACTTGAAATTATAGATTATAAATTATAAATTGTAAATCTACTTGACCCTTTTAATTTTATTTTTTACTTGACAATATATTTGAGTTTGATAATATATAGATATAAATGGTTTCCTTTTGGAAACAGTCGACCCCCCGCTTTTACGAGCGGGGGGGCTTTTTTATAGTCTCTCTACAATTTTCAATTGCTTCTTAATTTGTGTAAATAATTCAGATTTAATTATTTCTATTTCTCTGAGAAGTCTCTTAGAACTAAACAATCTGATTTGTGACAAAACCGCAATAGATTCAACTTTAGTTCCTTTCAACTTAAAGTAGAAAGGTAAATCTAAATTTTTTTGTTTAGTTGTTAAAGGAATCCCCAAAAATACATGCTTATTAAATTTCCGTAAAATCAAAACAGGTCTTTCAAAATGTTTCCCTTTTCCATCTTGCTCATACCCAACATTAACACCAACAGAACACCACCAAATAGCTTTCTCACAAAACATTACTTTAGGATTATCAATATCTCTATTTTCAATTTTCCTTTTTTGAATATTCCATTCGTTGAAATTCTTATCAAGGTTCATGGTTTTAATTATATCATAAAGTTTATACTTTTTATAAAATAAGTATCCAATTGTTCTAAATTGAGGCAAAATTAATCTTGTGCACTGTTTGGACGGTCGTCAGTTTAGTGTAGTAGAAAGTGGAGAGTAAGAAAGGGGGTTGGTCCCTTTAATGTGTTGGCTATCGTATAGCCGACTTTAAGTTTTTTACCTTACTTTACACCTTACTTTACTAATTACGTAACTTTCTGGTACGGCACCAAATTTACGAGAATCTTTGCTTTCTA
>Ga0208904_1001934_pt1 | contig 13540 bp, 13 predicted proteins | sample AntAceMetag02UKB_FD_184774 | JGI IMG/M metagenome (GOLD analysis project Ga0208904, IMG submission 184774) | Saline lake microbial communities from Ace Lake, Antarctica - Antarctic Ace Lake Metagenome 02UKB (SPAdes) (version 2) | ecosystem: Environmental > Aquatic > Non-marine Saline and...
ATGTAAAAAATGCTGACTCCAATGGAAGAGCACCGGCAGGAACATACCTCTGTGAATGCATAGATTCAACTCCGAGACAGCAGAATGGCAAGGAGTACAGCTATGTACAGGCCAACTTAAAATGGAAAATTCTTGAAGCCAAGAAGATAGGAGATATCGATGTTGAAGATGGTGAGCATGCAGATCTTCAGGGAAAATTTATTTGGGACAGTATCTCGATGCAACATCCATCAGAGAAACCAGGGACACGTAATAGACGGGTACTTGTCGCAAGCAAAACCGGGCTTCTGGATAACTCTGCTGAACTGACAGCGGCAAGTTGGAAGACTGATATTATCGGTAGGCAATCGCTAATCACAACATTCGAAGACACCTATACCGATAAGTACGGGGCAACCCAAAAGATTGTCAAAGTAAAATTTGACGGATATCAAAAAGTTGCAGACGGTGCTGGTAAAGATACGGCGGTAGACGCTTTAGCCGATCTGTAGAAGTACTTGAATTAACGGCGCTTGTGGTTGGCTCTTATGTGGTATGTATGAGTCAACCACATTTTAGCTTGTACTTGGTGTTTATTCTTTACGGTTTCTATAGACAGAGGATACTTCAATTGAAAGCTCCAGAAGACTTCAAAACGGATATTAATCCTAGTGGTGACACAATAACCTTCCATGATAGAGATCATACTTACATTACAGGTAACGGGATTAGACTTACTAGTGTCACTACCTTTATTAGTAGCTACTTTCCTAAGTTTGATTCTCAGCGTATCTCTGCTATCTATGCCAAAAAACACGACATGACACAGAAAGATGTCCTTAAGATGTGGCACGAAAAAGGCTATCATGCTTCTCGCCTTGGTACAGCTGTGCATAATTACTGCGAAGGTATTATGACAGGTACAGATATCCCGTATGAAAAAGAGCATAAAGATAAAGAAAGATTCGAGGCATTACTTAAGACTTCCGATACAGCATGTGCTGCGTTAAAGGAAAAGTTCGAGTTAGTTACTGCTGAAAAGATTGTATTCTCTGTCGATCTTGGATTAGCCGGACAGGTTGATCTGATTATGCGAAATCCAAAGAATGGTAATATTCTAGTGCTGGACTGGAAAACTAACGAGAAAATAGAAGACAGTAATTTCTGGAGAAATGCCTCCAGCCCACTATGCCATTTGTCAGATTGCAACAAAGCTAAGTATGATTTGCAATTGTCCGTGTACAAGCATCTGCTAGTTCAAGAGGGATATTTTCCTGATGCTAATAATTACAGCATGATGCTGATACATTTAAAGCAAAACAATATTGATTGGTTAAAAGTAGAAAATGTTTATGGTGAAGATGTTATGGCAATGTTGGAATTCTTGTAATGGATATTGGAATTGTGGATAAAGAATTAACTAAAATATGTTTAAAATGTAAAGAATTAAAACCACTGTTGGAATTCTGCAAAAACAAAGCATCCAAAGATGGGATAAACGGTACATGCAAAGCGTGTAGCAAAAAACACAGAGAAGAAAACAAAGAAAAAGAAGCTGCTAGATGTAAAAGATATAGAGAAAAAAACAAAGAAAAAGAAGCTGCTAGACGTAAAAGATATTACAAAGAAAACAAAGAAAAAGAAGCTGCTAACAATAAAAGATATAGAGAAACAGATAGTGGAAAAATCGCTGAGCATACCAGCAGAGTAAGACGACGGTTAAGATTATTTGAAGCATCATCAATTCTTGAGAGAATAAATCCAGAAGAAATTCTTAAGCGAGACGGATACAGATGTCAGCTATGCGGTAAAAAAACTAAAGCAAAATATAAAGATAATAAATATCACGCTTTAAGAAGCAATATTGATCACATCGTACCGCTGGCGTTAGGCGGAGAACATACCGCTAAAAATTTACAATGCTTATGCGCCAGGTGCAATTTAGAAAAAGGATATACTGGAAAAGGCGACCAATTACTTCTGTTCAGCATTTATGAAAATAACCAAAGGAACATATAATGACTGTAAATAACAACACATCAGCTACATATTTTTCAACAACACTAGGTAATCTTTACCATGGCGATTGCTTAAACATAATGAAGGAAATTCCAGACGATACAATCGATAGCATCATTACCGATCCACCATATGCTTTAAATTTCATGGGTAAAGGCTGGGATAAAGTTTTGCCAACAATTGAAATATGGAAAGAGTGTCTGAGAATTGCAAAACCTGGTGCAATAATATTAGCATTTGGAGGAACAAGAACTTATCACAGATTATGTTGTGATATCGAAGACGCAGGATGGAAAATAAAAGATTGCATCATGTGGATATATGGAAGCGGCTTCCCAAAAGGTACAGATATTTCTAAGGCGATCGATAAGCTCTCAGGAACAAACAGAAAAATAATTGGAAAAGGTAAAGGCAGAACAGGAAAAGCGGCTCAACCAAATGGATCGTCTTTCAGCGATGATAGCTATCAATGGCCAGGTGTTTACAATATTACAGAACCAAGCACAGACGAAGCAAAGCAATTCAGTGGATATAGCACATGCCTAAAACCAGCGTATGAGCCAATAATTATGGCAATTAAACCGTCTGATGGTACATACGCAGAAAATGCAATTGAACATAGCGTTGCCGGAATGAATATTGATGGGTGTAGAATTCCGATACTCAATGGAGAAACACCGAAAGGAAGTGGTAACAGGAAGGGCGGTGGAAACACTTATGGGCTTAAGGATTGGATCTCTGAAAATGGTGGAAATATAACTCCTGATGAAGGTCGTTTTCCGACAAATATAATCCACGATGGATCTGATGAAATTGTTAACTTGTTTCCAGACGCAAAAGCAAGATTTTTCTACTGCGCTAAAGCTTCAAAATCTGAACGTGGTGCATTCAACAACCATCCAACAGTAAAGCCATTATCTCTTATTAAATATTTATGCACCTTAACCATGCCTCCGAACAAAGGTATCGTATTAGATCCATTTCTTGGATCTGGAACAACTGCAATGGCATGCGAACAATTAAATCGAAAATGGATAGGAGTAGAACTTGACGTTAAAAATTACGACATAGCGATTCAAAGACTATCAATACCTACAGTATAAACATTGCAAAAATGATATCAATAAATAAAACATAAAAAGGAGATATGTAATGGCAGACGTTAAAACATGTGATACATGCGGTAGAATCATTACAGACAAAGCACAAACTCTCTATGAAGAAAAATCTAACGGTGGAACTATTTCGATAAAATTAGATGATAAAGATTGGTGCAGCAAATGCGCAGGAAAAACCTTCGCAAAAATATCAATGAATGCCTGGGAAGACAACAAAACAACTAAACAGGAAAAGTTAGATAAAAAATTCTTAATGGCAAAATGAAAACACAACAAGGATAAGGATTCAATATAAGCAATGGACATGGAAAACTTTGTTCTTCTAGCTGTCTTTTTTGTGATTATTTTTATTTACCTAACTCTATTTTCTAACATTGGAGCCTTCCCATGAAGCTAGAAATTGCAAAATTATGCAGTGAATGCGATGAAATATTTGTTGGAACATTTTGTCCTAAGTGTGGATACACTCATTCGATGCCAGTATCGCAATGGATACCAAGTCAAATTGTCAAATCAATGCAACGCTCTCAAGCACTTCAAACTTATCGACCAGCACAAATGACAACCGCCGAAATAAATCAACAGGAGATAAATTTTGTCCGCGGCGATTGAGATGCTTGAGTGCGATCTGCACAGAGTGCGATTCCAAGGTGATAGAGGATTCCTTATAGGCGTTTTTAAAATTCCAAAAGCAGGAGATGTTGCTGCTCTTGGCGATTTAATAAACCCACAAGTCGGCGCAAGATATAAGCTACACGGCAAATGGGTACACGACAATAAATGGGGAAGACAGTTTAAATTCAAACGATATGAAAAGATGGAGCCTCAAGATGAAGCCGGTATATACCGCTACATTGTACATACTGCTAAGTGGGTAGGCCCAGCTATTGGTAAACAGCTTATCAAACTGTACAGCGAAGAAACGCTCCAGGTCTTAAGAGAAGACCCAGAACGTGTTGCCGAAGAAGTACGTGGAATTACAAAGAAACGAGCCGGCGATATACAACGAATGCTACTTGAAAATCAATCAATAGAAACACTATTGGTAGAACTTGAAGCTCTTGTTGGCGGACTCGGACTAAGAAAATCATTGCCAACGGAAATTGCATTAAAGTGGAAATCTGATGCAATATCCCTTCTCAAGAAAAATCCATACATACTTTGTAAGCTTGAAAATGTAGGTTTCCTAACTGCTGACCGAATTGCAATGGAACGATTGAAAATTGAAAAAGACTCATTCAATCGTAAGGTTGCAGCCATTCATTATATTATTTCAAAAAATGAAAAGAACGGCAGCGTATGGATTGAAGTGATAGACCTGCGTCAACAAGTTGAACTATTGGTTGGATGTGATGTTCGTGATGCTATTACAGAACTTGTAAAGAGAGATTTAGCACTTGATAATAGAAATTTTGTTGCAACAAAGTCAGCTGCCAGAGATGAGACCTATATAGCTGATAAACTTAAAAAGATGATCAGGCGATAGCATGCTCAATAAAATATTATAAGATTGAGCTTGCTATAATTATAAAAAGGAAATAGACTGAAAGATCTTGGTCAATTTTGAAAAATTACAATTTTACTGGGGCATAAAATGCATACTCTAACGTCGGAACAAGAGCAAGCAGTAGAAATTATAAAGAATAATAATGTTTCGATTCTTACTGGAGCACCAGGAGTTGGAAAAACATTTCTAGCTAAACGCGTAATAGATCAACACATCAAACGTGGCTACAAGATAGCTTTATGTGCTCCATCTGGAAAAGCAGCCCGTAGATTATCGCAAAGCACAGGGAGAGGTGCTTCTACAATCCATAGCATGTTGCAGGCAAGAATGGTTAGAGATGAATTTGTATTCAGCTACTGCGAAAACAATCAGATGGATATTGACATGATTGTGGTAGATGAGTCAAGCATGTTGGACTCCCCTTTGATGGCAAGTCTAATGCATGCCGTAAGTCCAAAGACTAAACTTCTTTTCATAGGCGACGATTCGCAATTACCACCAGTTGGAATGGGATGTGTATTCAGAGACATGATAGCGTCTGGTGTTATACCAGTTGCAGAATTAACAGAGATACAGCGTAATTCAGGACAAATAGTACGTGCATGTCATAAAATTAAAGATGGAAAATCATACACTCCATCAAAAATAATAGATATTGAAGCAGGAATAAATCTTGTACATGTAGAATGTTCCAGCCCACAAAAAATAGTTCAATTTATAGATCGTATTGTAACAGAAAAAATGGTAGAACGTGGCTATGATCCAATATGGGATGTTCAAGTTTTAAGCCCAACAAACAAACGAACAACAATGAGTTGCGAATCTATCAATAAAACACTGCAGGCTAAATTAAATCCAAATAAAATAAATGAAATTACTGGATTTGGCCCCGGTGATAAAGTAATTAATACCAAAAATACAACATTCAAAGATGGTGAATATGTAGCAAATGGAGATCTTGGAACAATACAATCGTATGAAGGCAATGAATTGATTGTAAGGTTCTCAGATCCAGATCGTGAAGTAACAATGAATGCAGTAAACAATAAATTGTTACATGCTTATTGCTGTACAACACATCGTTATCAAGGAAGCGAAGTTCCAGTAGTCATAATACCAGTCCATTCATCATTTAACTTTTTTGTTACACGACCGTGGATATATACTGCCATATCAAGGGCTCAAGATATCTGCATAACAGTTGGTGAATTCTCAGCCATAGAGTCTGCCATTGCAAGAGAAGACTCTGATCGCCGACTCACGAGGTTACAAAAGCGACTTGTCATCTAAACAAAACAGCAAACGACGCTGGTTCGATGAACGGATATGCAAAATATGTGGACATTTCTACACACCGGCTAGCGCAAACCAGAAATATTGTTTAAATTGTAGAGACGATATCGTCAATTATAGAAGAAAGAAATTCAATCTCGGATTCTGTATGAAGTGTGGCGCAAAAACAGTCGGCTTAACAAGATGGTGCAAAAGCGTTGAATGCCAACAACATAAACGTGAATACTACCAGAAAAGAAAACAAATAGCCGAAGAAAAACGAATTAGAGATCAAGAAGATGAAGACTATGATTACAATGATCTGAGAAAAGCAGAAAGATTAAAGCGATCCGCAAGTCCAATACGCAAATGTTTAAAATGTGGCAAAGATCCATATCCAAATTTATTCTATTGCAGCGTATGCATTAAACCTGTCAGTATAAATGTTGACTATCGTGAATTCTCTATAAATTTATAATTTTTGGAAATAATGCATGGAAAGAATGAATAACAATTTTAATATTGTAACAGATACACGGGAAAAGCTTGGTTATTCATTTGATTGCGTTAAACCAAAACCTAAAGTTATTAAAGCAACCCTTAAAACTGGCGATTATTCAATCGAAGGCATGGAGAATATTGTAACAGTTGAGCGTAAGAGCTTGGCCGATGCGATACAAAGTTTTGTAAAAGGCAGAAAACGATTCGAACGTGAACTTGAACGTATGTCGAAGATGGAATTTGCTGTTGTTGTTATTGAAGCCGACTGGACAACAATCTTTACAACCACATCTAAGTATAGCAAAGTACGTCCAAAAACAATTTACGCCAGCATCATGGCATGGCAACAACGTTTCAAAGTTCACTTCTGGTGTTGCCCCGGTAGGGATTTCGCAGAAAGAACTACATATAGAATACTTGAGAGGTTTTACCGTGATAAACAGACGACAGGGAGCAAAAGAAGCCATAAGAAGACACACGCAAGAGCAAGTAGTAAGGTCAGAGCAAAAAAGAATAAAAGTTGAGATTTTCATACATAACAACAAAGACCTTCTAGCGCTATCTAAAAAACTACCAACACTTTCAGCAGCACAAGCTGGGCCAGCAGCAATAATGATTACCTTTGAGGCGATAGGCGTAGACTTTGAAGTTGGTTACTGCAAGAAAGAAAAAACTTGTGCGTGGTGCCAGGAAAAAATAGTAGCAGAATCTCCTATCTACCTTATAAATATTCCAAGGCCGCTAAAACTTCCAACCAAAAAGCTAAGCTGGGAGAACCATAAACGCGCGCTTCGTATTCATCCTGAATGCCTTGAGCATGCCCTTACACAATTAGATACGATCAAAGAGGGAGTAAAACATGGGGGCTAATCTTGACAAAGTAAAAAGCGATATTTTCAATCGAATAAATATCCAATCAGAATTAGAAAATGTAGGAATACAATTCATAAGGCCTGCCAATAGTAAAGGATGGGCAGCATGCTTAAATCCATATAAAACAGAAAAAAATGCATCATGTGGGATAAATGTTAATCCTAGTGATCCCGCAGCCGGCTATCTTGTTATGTTTAACATGCCAGGTAGAAATGGTGATTACGCAAAAACAAGTTTCTGGGATTTAATGGCTGACTTTAAGCCTGGGATGGGTGGAAACTGGCTAAAGGTATTAGAGTATTACGCAGAACAAACAAACGTAAAAATGATTAAAAAGAAAAAAAGAGACATAGAACCTCCATCGCAAGCGATGGTTGATCGATTTATTAAAAAACTAACACCTGATGTAAGACAATATCTACGTGACAAACGTGGATTTACCGATGAAACAATTGAAAAATTTCAGATTGGTTGGGATCCAAAACGTGGAAGAAATAGTTATCCAGTATTCGATAAAGACGGCGAAGTCGTTAACATAAGATTCCACAACAGCAAGAAAAAGCCAAAAACAATGAGCATTTCTGGATATGGTGAAGCCCGCATCTATAATGCACAAGCGCTTGTTGAAGCTAAAGACAATGAAACAATCGTCATAACTGAAGGGGAATGTTATGATCCGGAAATAGCTCACGTCCTAACGCCTGATGGATGGGTTAGATTGATTGACTATTGTAATCAAAAAGTTTTGCAAATAACTCCTGACGGTATGTCAGAATTTGTTCAACCGATTGCTTACATAATAAAACCACATAAGAAAGCACTGTGTACATATGCCTGTGATGACTTTTTCTCTGCAACAACCCGCGATCACAATATGGTTCTTTATAACAAACTTACATCACAGTTTGAAAAATATAGAGCAGATGATTTACCAACAAAAGATGATCATTTTAGACTTCCGAATAGTACACAGCTATACGGTGGTCCAGGTCTTGGCAAGAAGACTATGGCAAAAATTAGGCTTGCCATGGCTATTGATATTGTTGGAACAAAAACATTTAACAAATCTACTGGCATTGAAAATGTGGTATTTGATTTTAATGATCAATATGAAGACGTAGAATATCGTCGTTACTGCGTTGACAGGTTAGACGAAATACTTGATGGAACAAAAATTGAAACAGAAGACTATGTGTATGAGAATGGCCGTATAAAGATTACGTTTGATCTTGGCGATTGGTACAACGAGTATAGGAACTTTAAATTTAGGTGGATTCCAGATGCATCAATTGCTGAACGTAGAAATCTGATGAATGAAATGGATTTCTGGCATAGACAAGAGACTCCGCATACGTGGAGATATGAATTTAACACTGATAATTATAATAATGCCGTATTTGTACAAACTCTTGCGCATACTTGTGGATTGATGTCAGAAGTTATGAAAGTAGATAACGTTAATTATTACATAGTTATCTTCAATTCACGCCGACAAACCATAAATGCAAATAGAGTGAAAAAAGGCTATAGGCATACAAAATCTGGGCTAGTCGCATGCGTACAAGTTCCATCCGGAATGATCTTAACACGACAGAGGGAAACCATCTCTATTGGTGGAAATTGTGATGCTATCATCGTGTCTCAAGAAACCGGTCTAAAGGCAGTATCGCCGACTAACGGTTGCGCTACTTTTATGCCAGGATGGGTAGATGAGTTCAAAAATAAAAATGTTGTATTGCTATATGATGCAGATCAGCAGGGACGAAATGCAGTAAAGAGTCTTGTCTTACCAATGTTCAAAAGGGCTGTTCTATCTGGCGATGTGCGTAGCATCAAAGCTATGTGGCTATTCGAGAATGAAGATAAGAGCAATAAAGATGCAACTGATTGGTTTGTAAAAGCAGGTGGAACAAAAGCACAATTTATGGAACAAATGGCGGCTGCTAAAAATTATGTGTTTAAAGCGCCAAGCCTTGTGCTCCCGAAACCGATTAATTTAAAGTCATTTGTAGACGTGGAAAATTCAGATTTCGTTGGCAAGCGAATATCTGTGCCAATATATATTTATGGTGAAAATAGCGAAACATACCATGCTGTGAATGAAGTTAAGGTTACATTTTGCCCAAAACTAGAAAGCGGTGGCTGTGTAGGTAGAGCAGATTGGGACTGGCAATGTGCTGATCCAATTATGATACAACAAGGAAGTAGAATACAGCTCGCATGCGTTCAAACAAGTGATGCTCAAGTAAAAAATGCTATGCGTGAGTATATATGTGATAAAGGTAGAAATCCGTCTATCAATATTGCAGAAAAAAACAGAACAACTATTAGGGAATTGTTTGCACATCAGGTTTTCAAAGAACGTATAGGTACTGAAACAGGAGAGCTTGTTGAGAAAACAATTTATAATATAGGAAATGATGTCGTACCCATTGGGCAATATCAAGCAACTGGTTTCGTTCATTCGAATCCAAAAAATCAAAAGCCAACAATGATTATAGATGGCATGACAAAGCAGGATGAAGATTGGCAAGCGTTTAATCTTGAGGAATCAAGGCAATATCTCCGGGATATTCAACCTATGGATATCATGGAAATCGTAGATGATTTAGCTGATAATGTTACGAGGATCTACAGTAGAGAAGATTTGCATATAGGAATGCTATTAACATTGTGTTCTCCGCAGTGGATTGATTTTCCTGGAGATGGAAGGATAAGGGGTTGGATTAGCTCAGTAACTATTGGGGACAGCGGTTGTCATGCAAAAGGTACGGAAATTCTAATGGTTAATGGTGATATCAAAAAAGTTGAAGATATCACAGTTGGCGAAAGCATTATGGGACCAGATAGTAACTCAAAAGTTGTACAAAAATTGTATCGTGGATCTGAAAAAATGTATAAGATAACTCCTGTAAAAGGAGAATCGTTTGTAGTAAATGAAAATCATATCCTGTCCCTTAAAACAACCCCAAGAACATATCAGAAAAAGAAAGGAGTTGAAAGAACAGAAATCAATATAACTGTAAAGGAATACCTTAAAAAAGGTGTATTGTTTAAAGGATTACACAAGCTTTATAGATCTGAAGCTGTTGAATTTCAAAACAACAATGAACCGATAACCATTGATCCATATTTCCTTGGTTTATACATTGGAGATGGGGTTTGCGTAAACGAACATCGGATGGCACCATCGATAACAACAGCAGATATAGAAATACTGCAAGAAACATATAAACAAATGATAAAATATAAATTAAGAGCTACTAAACAAACAAAACCTAACAATAAAGCATCAGCATACAATCTTCCAAATGCAATACATAATCACAAAATAACAAATAAACTTGGCGTTGCATTATGTAATCTTGGAGTATCGTTTATATGTGCTGAAAGATCAGTTCCTATAAATTACAAAACAGGATCGATAGAAACTAGACTAGAAATATTAGCAGGATTGCTTGATTCTGATGGGCATTTAAGTAGTAATACTTCATATGAATTTTCAAGTAAATCAATACAACTTGCAAAAGATGTTGCATTCATATCTCGCAGTGTTGGATTAGCTGCATATATTTCTATAAAGCCAGTAAATAATACTGATTATTATAGAGTAAATATTTCTGGACATGCAAATAAAATACCATGTAGAATAAAAAGGAAAAAAGCAAAAATAAGGAAACAGATAAAAGATGTGTTAGTCACTGGATTTTCTGTAGAACCAGTAGGAATAGATAATTTTTACGGGTTTGAACTTGGTGGAGATCATCTCTATGTAATGGGTGACTTTACAGTTACGCATAATACCGGCAAGAGCTTTTGCGCTGAAAAAATGCTCAATCATGCCGGCGTTGGATACCGTGTAAGCGGTATGACAGCATCCAGGACAGGTATTACTTATGCTATTGATCGTGATGAAACACACGGTTGGCGTATTAAAGCAGGCGCTATGCTCAAGATGAGTCGGCAGGCATTAATTGTTGACGAGGCGCAAGATCTTGAAGAACATGATATAAAAACAATGGCAGATGCAATGGATACTGGAAAACTTAGCATTGATCGTGTTGAAAATAGAACGTTTGAGGCTATGACAAGATGTCTGTTCTTATGTAATCCAAAAATGATGGATCGTACCGCTAACCAACGGACAATGGATTCATTCCGTTATGGTTGCCAATCGTTAATCGATATTTTTCCGCAGATGATGCTTCGACGTATTGATTTGGCAATGTTTGCTGCTCGTTTTGACATAGAAAATAAATCAAAACTCTACAAACGTAAAGAATCTCTAACGCCTTCAGTAATATCAAGCAAGCATATGAAAGCGCTAGTGCATTACGCATGGAATTTGCAGCCAGAAAATATAATCTTTGACGACAACGTTGCCGATTATGTTCGTGAAAAAGCTTTTGAATTATCAAATGAATTTGGACAATGCACAGATCTACCGCTGGTTTGTCCAGAAGATTTCAGAAAAACATTAGCAAGAATTGCAACTGCATTTGCAATAATAGATCTTTCATCAGATGACGATATGCAGAGCATTACAGTAACAGATCGTCATGTATCATATGTTGCAGATACTTTTCTTAAGCAATCATATAGTGCTCTCAACTGTAGATTAAATCAATACTCTAATCAATATAGATCGCAAAATGTTTTACTATCTAATGAAAAAGAACAAATGTATTTAAACTTTTTAGCAGAACTTAATAGTCGTGAAGAAGGTTCAGCTAAGCGCATGCTTTATATGTTTCGTGAAATTGCAGGAATGGACATTAACGAAAAAACAAAGGCTACACAACGTGAATTTTCCGAACATCTGTTATGCGACATGAGGACCATTCGAAAGGACATGGCATGGTTTGTAAAGAACAACCTTATTAAATCATCACGTGGATATATGCCACTAAATAAATGTATAATTTTCTATAATTATTGTCTTGACGAAGATGCTAAAAAGAAAACAGACTCAGAACGTCTTTTTATTTGAAAGGAGTGCGCATGGGTGCAATAATGTGGGACGACATTCTAGAAGCCTATAACAATGTCATGGACGATAGCTATAATTCTCCAAGCAGAATGCTATCTGGGCTTTATAGAAAACATAACTCTACTGAAGCAGTCGGAAAAATTCTTGGGATAACTGCAACAACTGCTAGAAAATACATGGATATTTTTGGTTGCAAAAGAATAAGGAAACGCAATAAGCATGGTATAAAAAAAACTATGTTCATGGAAATGAAACAAGCGGATGTTAACAGAATGACAGCAATGGAATTAAGTAATCACCTAGATATTTCGCCACAATATGCTCATTCTCTTAAAACTAGATATTCTGAGAAATTAAAATAAAATACATGTGATGATATAAGAGTTTTTCTTTTTTATTTGCTTATATATGATAATGTTTTGTTTTCAAATTACATGGAGTATAATATGACTCGAAAAGAAGCAGAGGCTAAACTTGAAAAAATAAACGCAGAAAAACCAGATTGGTTTTGCCCAGAAATTCGTGAAATGTGTAATGAAAAATGTGTTAATTTTCAAAAAGCATATTTAATTATGCCCGATGACAAAATAGTTGCAGATGTAAATTCAAATGAATTCGAAGTTGGTGGACGCATGTGTGTAAATAGTCAGTTTACAGGTGCACCAGTTTTGTTACGATGTGGTCATTGTGGAAGTGTATTGACTATTGGCGTAGGAGAAGACTTCGGAAATTGAGGAATAGATCATGGTTATGGTTAAAGAATTACCAGACAAGGATAAAGCGATGTGCCTAAATGCATCAGATTTTAAAAGTCATAGATCGATGGAAGAATGGATTGAAGTTGCTAAAACTCTAAAGTTTGAAACCGTAGCAGATATGTTGTGGATTTTATATGTCGACAACAACATGGGTCTAAGACAACTTGACAAATTTCTTGGCTTTCCTGAGACTAATTTGCGCAAAAAATTATTAAGAATAGGAGTAAAGATAAAAAGAACAGGAGGAAGCCAGCAAAGGTTTAACTATAACGGAGTTTTGAAAGCAAGTGATAAAGCTGGCGTAGTCTGTAGTGCAAGAGCTACCATAAAAAACATACCAGAACAGCTATTTGGAAATTTTAAATGTGTAAAATGTCAAGAGATGATCACAAACGATGACATCTTTTATAGCAGGGAAGATTCGCTGAATATTATAAGGCAACACACAGATTGCAAGAAGAAAGCATATACAAGATCGAGGAAAAAATAATGAAAGATCCTGGAAAAACCGTAAAGTGCTTTT
>Ga0208904_1001938_pt1 | contig 13525 bp, 21 predicted proteins | sample AntAceMetag02UKB_FD_184774 | JGI IMG/M metagenome (GOLD analysis project Ga0208904, IMG submission 184774) | Saline lake microbial communities from Ace Lake, Antarctica - Antarctic Ace Lake Metagenome 02UKB (SPAdes) (version 2) | ecosystem: Environmental > Aquatic > Non-marine Saline and...
AAAGAAGCAAAGAAATATAAGAGTGCGGAGGAGTTTGTAAAGGCAAGAGGTGTTCAACGCATAGAGGAGAAAGGTGCTTCAGTTTCTTTTGATAAACCGCAAGGACTTTATACAACACCTTCAAAAGTAAAATCACCACATTCATATTTAGGTGGTAAAAAAAGTGAATTTGTAATTAAACCAGAAGCAAGGGTTCTTTCTGTTTCTTCTAAAGGTAGGAGAGAAGGTGTAAGGGGGATTAGAGGAACATCGGCTGGTGTATTAACTTTGGAAGAGTTGGCAAGTAAAAAAATTATTAATGAGTTTAGTCGTACTTCAAAAGAAGGTGCTATACAAATACTATTTAGGGATTTTCCTGATTTGAAATCTAATAAAAACTTGAAGTTTTATGATACCCAAGATGTTATGGAAGCGTATGCTGGAAGACTAGCAAAAAGTAAGGGATATGATGTTATTGAAAATTTAACGGAATCCACATTTGAATTAGACAAACAGTTTGAAGAAATTGTTATCTTGAACAAAGATATAGTATTAACAAAACAACAACTCACAGACATCTACAAACAAGCTACTAAAGGAGTAGGGAAAATAAAAGGTAAATTAGGTAAACAGGGACAACCCCTATCGCAACAATCAATAAGAATAAAGCAGGGATTGCCACTAGGTAAACAGGGAATAAAAGTGTCTGAAGCCACAAAGGGCGTGAGTCAGGCTGAGAGTTCTCAACAAGTTGGCGGATTGACTTCGCAAATTGGCGATTATACTCCATTAAAAATAAGTATAGCAGATAAGAAGTATGTTTTCAACATTAATAAAGAAAGACTTAAACTAGGCAAAAAGCAAAAGGCTGTTTTAGATGAAGTAGTAAACAAGATTAAGCCTGAGCTTCAGAATGTAAAGGGTAAAACAATGAGTAAGAGAGAGGTTTTAAAAGCAGCCAAAGAAAGTGAGATTTTAAGTAAAGTAACTACAAGAGAAGAAACATTGAGTGCTAATGCTCAAGTGCTTAAAGCAAGACAACGTTTAGTTTCGCTTGATAAAGACATAGAACAGTTAAGTAGAAAAGGTCAAAATCCTAAAATATTAAAAAAGAAATTAACAGATTTAGTTGATAGTTTAAGAGTAGTTTCATCAGAGGCAACCGATAGAGGTAGAAAACTACAGTCTTTATCTGTAGATGCAGGAGACGAAAGTGTAAGACAAGAAATACTTAAAAGAGTTGCTAGAGCGTCTGATAATACTAAAAGAATATCTGAAGAAGCTGCAAAAGTTGATTGGAATAATTCTAATAGTGTTTTTAAGTTTTATAGAAAATTTGTTAAACCTAGTATAACTAATGTATTAGATGAATATAGGTATAATAATATGCTTTCAAATCCACGAACTCACATGAGGAATGCTTTTTCTAATATGCTTCAAACATTTTTTACAAGACCTGCAACACTACTTGCTCAAGGTAAGGTTAAAGAAACTGGACAATATTATAAAGGAGCGTTTTCATCACTCCCCAAAGCTGTAAAGGCTTTTAGTGAATCTTTTAAGGGAATAAAGCCAATAGAAAAACCTGATATTAGCTTTGCTCCTACAGGAAAGATGCCAAAGTTTATGACTATTCCAACAAGAGCAATGGAAGCTGGAGACAAGTTCTTTTCAGCTATAATTGAAGGAGGAGAATTGGCAAGAGGAGCAACACAAAAACAAGCGTCTGAAGTAGCTTCTTATTCTCTTTTTAGACAAACTGTAAGTCCTAAAGGACAAGGAGCATTATTAAATGCTATAGATAGTGCTACGAAATGGATGTATAAAGCTCCTAAAGCAGTTAGATGGTTTGTTCCGTTTATTAGAACTCCAATGAATTATGCTAAACAATGGGTAGAATATTCGCCTACTGGAGTGTCAACTATTATTGGGGCAACTAACAAAAGAGAACAGTTAGCAAAAACAATACTTGGTTCAATAGCTTCTGTAGTTGGAGGTAAGATGGCACTAGATGGAAGAACAACTTGGGCTGTTCCTACAGACTCAAAAGAGAAAAAATATTTTTATGATGAAGGTAAAATACCATTTGCTATTAAGATAGGTAATAAATGGGTATCAATGATGTATGCAGGTCCTTTTGCTATGGCGTTAGCAATTCCAGCAGCAATTAAGTATTATAATAATGAGTCAAGAACAGTATTAACAGATACTCAACTTGAGAAAATAGGTAAAGTTGCTATGTCTATGGGTAAATTTCTATCAGGTCAAACATTTATGAGTGGGTTAAATCAATTTGTTAGGTTAGCGTCTGGTGATGTTGATTATAATCTTGGTAGAAACTTAGGTTATACAGCAGGACAAGTAATTCCAATGAGTGCTTTACAAAGGTATGTTTCAACGATTATTGACCCAATATATAGAAAATCAAAAACATTTGGTAGTGAAATTAAAAAAACTATTCCTTTTATGTCTAAAGCATTAGAACCACATACTGACTTAACTGGTCAACCTTCAAGACGAGAATCAATAAATTATGCAATTCCGTATGACGTAAGAACTGAAAAAGAGTCTCGTGGCTTATTACAAATAAGAAGGGGCGAGCTTCAACAAAATGCAGTAATAAATAAGCTTAAAAGCGACCTTGAAAGCGGAAAAGTACCAAGTGGAGTACAAGGTGGTGTTGCTCCTGATTTAGAAATATCTAAACTTATGTTTAAGTATTCTGATGAAGAAGTAACACAACTTGGGAACAGCGTTCTTTATAAAGACAATGGCACTATAAAGACTATTGACTTGGCTTTTAATCCTAAACCTCCAGAACTTACAGGAAACGCAGAGCTTGATAAGAAGCTTATATCAAAATACAGAGGAAAGAATACAAGTAAAATGAATGATGTTGTTACTTTGTATAAGTTAGGACAGATAACTGAAAAACAGGCTGAGAAACAACTACAAAGATTATTAGCAGAAAGAGAAACTGTAGCAAAAGGCAAAAAGAAGAAAAAAGCTGCTAAAATAACTATTAAAAGAACAACTCCTCCTCTTATGAAAATATCTCCTATTTCTTTTAAGAGGGCTAAGATAGGAAGAAGAACTTTTGTTAAACAACCCGACTTGACAATATCCAAAAATAAGTCTAATATAAAGATTACATAGTGAGAGAGTTTTTACTCTCCATGACGCTAACGTCTTAAAAGACTGAAGCGTGAGGCACTATAGCTTTACCAAATAATAGAGTGATTTGGAGGCGTACCGAAAGGTACGTCTTTTTTTTATAAGTTAAACAATAAATTATGGCTTCACCAGTATTAACAGAAAATAACATATTAGATGCAGTTTACGCACTTTACGAGGGGGATGCAACAGGATGGACAACAACAACTGATGAGTATTTAGCAGGAAGAATATATGCTAACGCTGCAGTTAATCGTTGGGAATTTTATGAAAGCACTAATTGGAGAGAATTATGGACAAAACTTACTGACGCTGCTGATGGAGATACTACATTAACAGCAGGAACTTCGTCTTATGACTGCCCTACTGATTTTATTAAATTATCTTCTCATGTAAGAACACTTGACGCAAGTGGCAATCCTACTTTTTGGGAGGTAGTTCCTGTATCTAAAGTTCCTTCTTTAGTTGGTGATATAAGCAGGAAATACTGTTATCTTACAGGAAATATTAAGGGTGGCTTTGATTTGAATTTTAATTCTAAAATTACGCTTACTACAGACCATACAATAGAGTATGAATATTATAAAGCAGCAACTCAATTTACAGCTATAACAGACACTACTGAGATGACTGACCCTTATTTTATAGTTTACTTTGTTTTATCTCGTTTCTATGAAAATGATAATGAGTCAGGAAAAGCAAGTAAGGCTTTTCAAGAAGCTGAGGCACGTTTAGAGAATATGAGAACAAATAATATTATTGGTCTTGAGGGAGTTTCAGACGTTATTGAATCTACTCTTGGCGATTTAGAAGGTTTCGGTACATAATATGATAAAACTTAGAGGAGATACTAAATCAAATAAGACAAAAGTTCAAATACCTATCAATAAATATAATGGTGGAGTAAATAAACAGTTGTCTGAATCTCGTATTAGATTAAATGAGGCTAAAGAAGCTATTAATTTAATGCAGGTTGAAGATGGATTGTGGAAAACTCGTTGGGGAACTGATTATTACGGAGCAGATCATGGAGAAACTCTTGATGGGGCTTGTGAGTATATGAAAGATGACGCAACAACTGAACTTATAACTATAGCAGATGGTAAGGCTTGGTCATCTTCTAATGGAGGTTCTGTAACAGAAGTTACAGGAGCTACTTTTACAGCAGGAACTCAATGTTATTTTATGCAAATTGGAGGTTATCTTTATATTGCAAATGGAACAGACCCATTAGCTCGTTATGATGGTTCAGTTCTTACTAAATATACTGCTATGAGTGCTCCAACTTCAGTTACAGCTACAAGAACAGGACTATCAAGTGGGAGTTATAATATGTATTGTGAAGCAACTGCGGTAAATGCAATTGGTGAAACTGTAGGTTCAACTGAGGCGTCTGTTACATTAAATAGAGTAAGAGATGTTTGGACAGCTTCAGATTCTATAGAGTGGACTTGTAGTGCAGTAGTGGGTGCTACAGCTTATCAATGGTATATTTCAGAGGTGTCAGGACAAGAGGCGTTAGTAGGCTCATCTGAAGGGACTTCTTTTGTTGACGATGGTTCAAAAACAATTAATCCTTATATTGTTCCTCCTTTGGGAAATACTACAGCAGGACCTAAATTTAAGTCAATGGCCATGTCAGGTAATCGTATTTGGGCTACAAATGATGATGACTCAATGTATAAGGTCTATTTTTCAGGCACAGGAACAAATATTGGTAACTTTTCAGACTTTTATGGAGGAGGTTGGATAAATCTTGAAAAAGGAGGCAGAGAAATTCCTGTTGCTGTTAAACATTATCAGTCAGGTGGAGGAGAGGGCAGAGCTACTGTTTTATGTAAAACTCCTGAAGGTCAAGGGGCTGTATGGCAGATACAAATATCGTCAGCTACAGTAGGTGATGTTTCATTTTCAATTCCCTCTGCTGTTAAGGTAGTTGGATCATCAGGAACAGACTCAATTTTAGGAGTAGTTGCTACAAATAAAGATATTATGTTTCCAAATAAGCGAGGTTGGTTTTCACTTGGATTTGAAAAAGATTTTTATAATATTTTAAGGACAAATGAAATCTCATCTCGTATAAGACCTTATTGGAGAAATCTTATAGGTAGTCAAGTTCCTAATACTTCTGCTTATTTTAAAGATGCTAAGATTTTTATATCAATTACAACAACAGGAACAAACAATAATAGAATGATTATTTATGACTTAGAAAGAATGAATTGGACAGTTGATTGGACTATTGGAGCTAAACAATTTTTAGAATATACTGAAACTGATGGGACTACTAAGTTCTTATATACTCCTGTATCGGGAAATAAACTTATTGAGTTAAGTGAGGACATTGCAGGAGATTTGGGGACAGGCTTTTCAACTTCTTACATATCAGGAAGATGGTCTTTGAGTAAACTTTTTAAAGACTTTGTGAAAGTTGATAAGGTCTATATTAAGTTAGGTTCACCAAGAGGGGCAATAACCCTTGAAGTATCAGGTGCAGAAAGAAACTCAGGTTTTTCAAGTTTAGCTTCAAAAACAATTTCTCCTCAATATTCACTAACTGGTATGGGATATGATTTAATGGGGAGTATTCAAATGGGAGATACAGCAGGAGTACCCACTTTCTTTTCAGATGCCGCAGACCAAAGGAATATAAAAATTAGAAAAAAACTAAGAGATATTCAGTTTAGAATCACAACAGATTCAATAGATTCGGAATATACCCTTTTAGGATTAATAGTTGAAGGCAATAAATTAAGAATTAACCCGCCTTCTTCTGAAAAATTATAAATTAATTATAAAAATATATGGCATATTTTAGAAAATATAAAAGCTTACACTCAACAACCCTTTCAGCTTCAATATCAACAGGAACAGGTGAAACAATAACTTTAGGTAGTGTTACCAATCTTCCAACTGATACTGAGATAACAATTACAATAGATAGAGTAGATTCATCAGGAAATGAAACTTCTAGTAAAATGGAGAGAATTACAGGGACATTAGTCGGAAGTGGTTTAACCTCATACACTAGAGCGATTGATAATACAACAGACCAAGCACACTCATCTGGTGCTGTAGTTGAGATGGTTTGGAACGCTAAAGACTTAAACGATATTGTTGATGGGCTTTTAGTTGAACATGGTCAAACAGGCTTCCATAATAATTTACCTCGTGGCTTTTTAAGTAACGGAAAAATAGTGCCTTCAGTAGCTTCAGACGATTTAACAGTAGCAATAAAAGGAATGGATGGAAATGATCCATCAGCTACTAATCCTGTATATATAAGAATAGGAGATACAGTAAGAGTTATAACTGCGGCATTATCAGTAACTAAAGCGGCAGGAACTAATTGGTGTAATTCAGGAAGTGATGAGCTTGCGGCAAAGGAAATAGATTACTTTGTATATTTGGGATATAACGCAACAGACGGAGTAGTTATAGGATTTTCTCGTATTCCTTTTGCAAGAGAATATAGTGAATTTTCAGCAACAACAACTAATGAAAAGTATTGTGCAATATCAGATATATCAAATGCGGCGGCAGGAGATGACTATGAGAATATAGGAAGATTTGCCGCAACTTTGGCGGCGGGAGCAGGTTATGAATGGACAGTTCCAGCATTTTCTAATATAAATTTAATTCAACGTCCTATTTATGAGACAAGACGTTTAAATTGGTTACCTACTTATAGTGCTTATGATACTATGACTTATACTTCAGTTACAACAACTAATGCTTATTATAAAATTATTGGGGATACGTTGACTTTTGTGTTATATTCATCAGGAACTACAGGAGGAACAGCAACTCATATAGTTCAAGCAACAATACCATTTACTATTGTTGGAGCAAGTGCTTTCGGTTGTGGGTTAATAGATGGAAGTAAAACAGTAGGAAACTGCGGTTTTTCTAATACAAATGTGTTAAATGTAACTCATATTGACGGTGCAGATTGGGGATTAGGAACTTTTAGAAGATTGAAATTAACAAATACTGTTTTAATTTAATTAAAAAATAAAGGAGAAAAATTAATTAATCTATGACAACACCATTATCACAAAACGATATTAGATGGAAATATAAAAAGCTAGGGACAAGTAACAAAACTATTGGAGGTTATGGATTACTTCATAGACAGCCAAATATCTCTACATTTATTAGAACAAAATCTATTTGGTCTTTTAATATGGTTTTTATTTATAATAAAACTCTTTCTACATATTTCACAAATATGAGTAAGACATTTTCTACAATAAAAAGAACTATAATAAGGAGCGTGAAACTTCTCACCGCATTTTCTACAAGTTGTTATAACTCCTTTTTTTATGTTTTGAAGCTGATGTTTAGAAGCAGATATTATTTGAAGATTTTTAATTCTATTATCTGTTTTATTTTCGTTTATATGATGAACATGCTCTTGTTTTTTAAGCTTTCTACCAAGATATTGTTCCATTATATGTCTATGTTCATAAACTTGTTTTCCTTTAATACAGATTTTTCTATAGCCGTGAGAAGAAAGACTACCTCCTTTATAATTATGATGGTCTTTTCCATAATTTCTTTTTATGTTTTTTTGATTAGGAGGATTAGCTTTAAGAGTACATTTAGCAGAACAATATCTTGCAGTATCTATTCTACAAGAAGAAACTATAAACTCTTTTTTACAATATTCACATTTCTTAGTTCTACATTTTTTGCAATAAAGAGAGCGATTACCTCCATAAAAGGTTTTTTTACATCTATGACAAATGTTTTTATTAAAGAAGTTATTAGCCATAACAATATAAGTTATTATACACAATACTATGTCTGATGTCAAACCATTGTCGCAGTGTGATAATAGGTGGGGTTACAAGAAGTTAGGAACTAGCAACAAGACTATTTGTAGTCATGGGTGCTTAATTACAGTGGTTTCAATAATGGCAGGAACTACACCTGACATAATAAATCAAAATCTTATCAATGTAGGCGGCTACTTAAATCAAAATCTTCTTATATGGAATAAACTTGCACAAGCAACAAGCGGTATTTTAGACTTTCAATATTTACATTACACTTATGATAATGACAAGGTTAAAGAAATTATAAAGCATGAAGGCTCTTGTATTGTAATGGTTAAACACCCTTCTGGATTTAATCACTTTGTTTTATATATAGGTAATGGGAAAATGGTTGATCCTTTAACTGGCAGAGAGGAAAACACCAGTAAATACAATCAAGTTATAAAATTTGCAGATGTTAAAGTTAATAGTTCAAATACTAATATGACAAATTGGGGAAAAATTGAAGACGAATTAGAAGATGTTACAAAATTATCAGTAAAGTTAGGAAAGGAAAGAGATAGATTGAATAAAGAGATAGAAAAGAAGGATAATTTGATTAGCAAACAGAGTGAAGATTTGCTAAGTATGGAAGAAGAACGGAATATAGCAGTAAATAGAGCAGAAAAATACTTCAAAGAAGCACAAAATAAAGAAGAATTAAGAGAAAAGTGGTTTAATGCTAATAAGAAGTGTCAGGAAGCCTTAGAGACCTGCAAGATAGACAGAGCAGCCTTTCAAAAAAGAGTAACAATATTAGAGGCTGGTTGGGAGAAACCTGAGAGCATTAAAACTTGGTTAAGAGCATTTATAAATTGGATAATGAAAAAATGACAGGATTATTAGAAGTAGCATCATACGGTGGTCCAATTACAGCACTTGCAATAGTGTTCCTTTATTTTAATGATAGAAAAGACCAGCGAAAAGATGATGGACAGAAGAAAGTATTTAAAGAAGTAATTAATGTAGTTAAAAAAAATACTAAAGCATTTCAGAAAACAGACAGTACATTAATTCATCTTACTGAAACTATTAAAAAATTTAATGGATTTAAAAAGTAGGTGTAAATATGAAAAAAACACTAGCAAAAGCACATAAATTAAAGTTAGTAGAAAAAGCAACACTATCATCAATAGCTATGCTTCTTATTCCAACAGGGCTTATTATTGTACAAAATGACAGATTAGTTGGAACAGTCTTAGTAGTTCTTGGAGTAGCACTTGTAGCTTTTAGAGAATATATAAAACTAAGAAAGTGAGGCTAAATTGGAAGCGTTTGGGAGAGATTAAAAGTATAAGAGATTATAAGAGATTTATAGTTGATAGTTAACAGTTAATACTAAACTATATGTTAAGTATATGTTAAGTGTATGTTAAGCTTAACATATTAAAACTATGAAGAAAAAACAAAAAGTAGATTTGGTAATTGATAAATTAGTTAGAAATAAGAACTTTATAAAACATATTAATTCTATAAAAAAGAAGTTTAAGACTAATATATGGAACAAGAACCTATAATCGTTGCAGAAAATGTTAGTGCTTTAGGTATTTTAGTATTCTGTTATACCTGTTGTCAGACATTATATGAATCTTATGATAAAAACCCTACAACTGAAAGGGTTGCAGATACAGTTGCACAAGACCATTATGAAGCATATTCAGAAGACCATTCAGTAACTATTATAGATTTTAAACCTTATGATCCTATATGAAAAACTTGACAATTATATTCACCTAATATATGATGTCTATAATCAAAAAGGACTCCATTCAGAGCCCTCTTTGCTAAAAGATGTCTTTATTTTAAATTAAAAGAAAGGCTTTGTCAATATGAAAGAACGAGGAGTTTGGCTACCGTCAGGAGAACTCAAACTCGTTCCTCCTTTAATTGAAAAGCCTGAGCCTTTAGAAGATTTTAGTTTTGACTCACAACTTGAATACTTTAATCAATTAGCACAAATAAGAGAAAAGCATAGTCTTTGGCAAAATGAAGTAGATATAAAAGTAGAGACAGGAGGTTTGCCTTTATTCTTAATACCTATTTCAGACCCGCATTTAGGACATAAAGGAGTTGATTATAGTGCAATTAAAAAATATATAAATTTTATAAGAGATTATCCTGTATCTACTATATTGCTTGGAGATATTTTAGACAACTTTTCTCCTGCATTAATTCCAGAAGGTATGTTGTCTGATATTGCTCCACCCGAAGAACAAGCAACTATTACAAGAGCTTTTTTTAAAGAATTTTCAGACAAGATATTAGCTGTAGTTGGAGGAAACCATGATGCAGGAACAAAAAGAAAGTCAGGCTTTGAATTACATAGATATTTGGCAGAAGATTTAAATATTCCTTTACTTTATGGAGGAGGAGTAATAAATCTTACAGTTGATGATGAAGCTTATAAAATAAGAGGATACCATGCTATAAATAGATTTAATTCAAGTTTTAACGCAACACACGCAGGTAAACGTGCTCTTGAACTTGCAGGAGACGCTGATATTATAATGAGTGGACACACTCATAGAGGAGCAGTAGAGAAAACTACACATAGAGATCATACTAAACCCACTATCGTTGCTTGTGGAACATTTAAGACAGAGGATGACTTTCAAAAGAACATAGGAAGAATAGTACCTACTGATATTTTTTATCCTATTTTAGCACTCTTTCCTAATAGACATAATGTTGAAGCAGTAGAGGATTTAGATACTGCAAAAGAAATGATTGAAATGACTAATTTATATTATAAACAAGTTGCAGTAAGTTTATTAAAATGATAGAAACTTGTAATGACTGTATGGAAGAAAGTAATATATCCTGTGAGGCGTGGGGAGATAAATGTGTTATTTATGTAGCACAAGCTATAGCAGGAATAACTAAAATATCTATTGATGATTGCGAATTACGACAAGATAATCAAGAAGAATTATTTAAAAATTCTACTTCTCCAGACCAATAAAGTCCACTTTACAAAATTAATTAAACTAGGACTTTGCTTAGCGGCTAACTTTTTAACCATTCTAGTATGAAAACTTAACATTTGGCAATCTTTACTACAATACTTTTTTAACTTATACCAATGTAAATTCTTGTAATTGTGGGGTATTCTTTTTCCACAAGTTTCACAGTATCTTCTTATGTTTGTTTTATATTTTCTAAAGCCTGGTTTAAACATCATAACTTCTCCTCCATAATCTTTACCGCTCTACCTATCATCTTGTGTATTCTTTTCCATTTATCTATTGTTTTCAGACATCTCTTGCTTTGGAATATAAATGAACCATCTATCTCAAAATATTCAGGTTTTATTCTAAAAGAAATCCCAAGCTCTTTATCTTCTATAATATAAGTTTCTTCTATTTTCTTTACAACCATTTATTTTCACCCCCTTTTTTATCTAATTTTTAACCTTCTTAAATAATTTTGTAAACCCATCAAACCCATTGATACAGGGCATAAAGATATTGGACCAGCTATTTGTTCTACTCTATTATCTATAACCATATTTCTTGAGCCAGAACCTATACGCTCTTTACAAAAAGCCTTTGGTTTACATATATGACATTCTTTACTTAACATATTTATTTAATTCTATTGCTTTAACCAACCATTTAATTGTTTATCTTTATACCACATCATTAACAATAATCCTAAAATAAAACCATGAATTAAACCAATAATATACGCAAGTATTTGTATTGTCATATATCTATCTATCAACTAATAACATATTTATCTTTTACTATTTTCCCATTCTTAATATAATAAGTAGTCTTTTTTTTACAATTAGAACAATAATTATAAAATTCGCCTTCATAAATATCACTTATATTTAATAAATAAAGTGCATTTTCAATATGTATATCCTTTCCTGATTTAGTCTTTAACCAAAAGTCTTTTCCTTGCCAAAAATCTATCCCCATCTTTCCACAACATTTTAGTTTAAATTTACCATTTATATTATTATACATTCCCATATATCTATCTATCTTCTAATACATCTCTAAATTCTGGTCGCCCTACCCTATGTTCCATAAGCTCCTCATGGCTACCCGCTAGTATTTGTAAATACTTAGCAACATCAATAATATCTTTTGTGCTTCTTGTATCAACTTCATGCTCAAAAAACCAATTACAATCCATACAGTCCTGTCTTAAAACTCTTGTTTCTTTCATATAGGTTGTTTAACTACTAATAAAATCTCTAATTCTTTCATTAAAAAGAGCTGGCAACCAAAGAGTTACCAACTTTAAAAATGAAACACCTTCTCCTACTACTATATAAATATAAAAACCAGTTGAAAAATAACCTAACAATAACAATAAAATACCACCAATAAGATAATAAAAAAGGGATAAAATTAAAGTCACTATAATAAATATTACTTTCCAAAAATGTTTTTCTTTCATAAGTGTTTATTTATTAACTTTTAACACAACTATTTACATAATCATTTAATTAAGCTTTCATTAATTGCTTCTCTTACTGCTTTTTTAATTTCTTTTGTATTTTCTGCTTGTTGTTTTTTTATCTTTGCTTGTTGTAAAAAAGCAACTAAGATTACTATTACCGATATAAGTAAAATTGTAGCACTTGATAAGAAATTAGTTTCAGTTTTTTTCTTCCTCATATATCTATCTATTAAAACTTGATAATAAAACAAATAACAATGTCAATATTGCTAAAGTATTAAATCCGAAAAATATCCAAACAATACGTTCTACTATTGATATTTTATCTGTTAGTCTTTTAATCAGCTTATTGTTTACAATCCTTTTAATAAGAAAATATAATCTAATTAATAATAAGCCTATTATTATAAAGACTACTATTTTCATATATTCTCCTTTTCCCACTCTAACAAATCTAAATACCACTCTAAATATCCTAAAAGTAACTGTCCTTTACAATTAGCACAGTCTGGATTGTAGCTCTTACATTTATCTACACCTGAGTCTTCTTCTAAAATATCAATCACTGTTCTTACTGCTATTAGTTTATCTTCTAAGTCTAAAAGGGCTCTACTTTTTTTGTTTTTCATATATTTTTTAATAATTTTGGATCTTCAAATACGTTACCGATTACTTTATTATTACCATTTGGAATTGCCCCTAATTCTCTATGTTGTGTTTCGCCAAAACTATCCCATTCTAATTTAAACCCATCACCCCAATATACAACAGAGTATATACCTTCTAATAAAGTATTGCTTGAATTACTAGAAAATACTTCAATTATATCTCCTTCATAAATTTCAATATTATTTGTGTCTTTAAGACCTGTGTATTCTAAATATACAAATCGTTTATCTTTTAAAGCCTTATTAAGTCTAACCATAGAAAATTCACCTAAAGTTTCATTAGTATCATATACAAATGGATCATATATCATTTTCTTTTCCTTTATATCCCAAGCTCTAAATTTATGTATCATATATTTATTGTGTAATCCAATCTAAAAAATAGCCAATAATTAATATTACTCCAACAACTACAACCACTATAATTATTCCCCATGCCACCAAGCGTATCATCTCAAGTATTAGATC
>Ga0208904_1001941_pt1 | contig 13515 bp, 25 predicted proteins | sample AntAceMetag02UKB_FD_184774 | JGI IMG/M metagenome (GOLD analysis project Ga0208904, IMG submission 184774) | Saline lake microbial communities from Ace Lake, Antarctica - Antarctic Ace Lake Metagenome 02UKB (SPAdes) (version 2) | ecosystem: Environmental > Aquatic > Non-marine Saline and...
AGGGTGGAAGGGAGGGGGAGGGGGTGAAGGAGGGGCGAGGAGGGCCTAGTCTCTCAGAAGCGCCGGGGTGAGTGTGCGGTATAAAAGCTCTGCGTAGTTGATGGTGACATCGTCAATCTCTGATGTATCGGTCTCAAGATTCAAGACCAGTGATACAACATCTCCTTTTCTTACAGGATCGGCACCATCGTTGAAAATGATCTGAAGTTCAGCCTCAAACATTGTGAATTGTGCCGCTGTCCCAACGACCTTATGCGAGAGTTGCGATCTCTTCCCAGGAAATTTTGGCTTTCCAGTCGCAGGATTCGGCTACGCCCGTGGTGGCTTGCAACTCGATATCGTCGCCGTTGGCCGCAAGGGTCATGGTCCATCCGGCCGATGCGCCGTTGCCGACATCGTGTACAGACGTGACAGCCCCGACGACTGCTGCGGCAGCACCCTGAAGGTGGGTGCAGGTGGCTTCGAGAGTGACACTTCGGAACTCTGAGGAAGGAGGTCCGTCGCGGAGACGCCCAACGATTTCAGCCTTGATCTTGTAGATTGTATTTGTGATGAGGGTGTGCGCCACGATCATGGTCGCGCCGACGTTGCTGTGGTTCAGGGAAGCGATTTTGGATTTATTGAAAGTCCAGTAGGTTCCGTTCCAGATGAGGATCTCTCCAGTTGTTGGATTGGTCCATTTAGTTCCCGTTGGAACGGAAGCCGGTTCAGCATTTGTCACGATTGGTAGTGGATCAGGTGCATATCCCGAAAATAGCCCGATAGCGATGACAGGAGCAGCCCCTTTAACACTAATGACAGAGTTGCGAAGCCAGTGCCCCTGGGCTACTACGGAAGCGGCATTTTCGAATAAGGTAAGATCTCCTGCCCAATAGTCAACGCCGATTGTACTATTTATAATATCAACCTTGCTTGCAAATCCGGCGAAGTCGATAAATGAATAGTTAGCATCCCATGAATCGATCAATATGTGACTTTGGAGTATGTTAATACTTGTTAGTCCTGTTAAGAGCCAAGACGTATCCCCCACAGGGGTAACAAGTATACGGGAATTTCTTATATTGATGGATGTATTAAGACCGGTTCCTGCTGCACCAACATCTGTCACGTTGAGAATGCTACCATCTTCGGTTCGTGAATTATTGTAGAATATGACGCATCCTTTTGCGCCATGAGGTCTTGCTATTGAAGCGGCAAAGTTTGTCGTACTTTTAGAGACTACAAGATCCCAATTGGATGCCATTGTAAGGGCGCTGTTAGTCCAAACAAGATTTATGATTGCTAGGAAACGACGGGGTGTGGAAGCATCATCGGCTGTTTGTATAAGTGTTCCACTTAGTATTGTCTTGTTGGTGGCACCCGAAATTTCACTACCGTCTGCGATTGGACCTTCGAACGCTACTGAATTTCCTGTCAGCAGGGTTAACCCGGCTGTCACATGTGTTTGGAATGGCGCAAGTCTCAGCCGAATCAGGACATCGTCCGCGACATTTTCCTTCAAGGCCGTGTAGGCCTGTGTGATCGTAGCGAATGACCCCGTAGCGGCAACCGCGTCTCCGGTAATGGTATTGATGGTGGCTTCGCCCTGATCCCACGAAACATCTTTCCAGAATGACGCTGTTTGCAGTTGATAGATTGCTTCCCGCCCCGTCACCGGGTTCACCCAGAGCATTCCCGGCTTCGGGTTCACGGGTACATGCTCGCCCACATACTTGGGCCAGCCAACCGGATCGTCATCGTCAACTCCGATGATGATATCGCCGCTCGGGGCGAAGATGGTCGTGTTCACCCAGGTCGTGTAGATATTGGCGTTTCCATCCTCGATGATCGAGGTTGTCCCGCCGAAATCGTCAAGGTTGAAATTGGTGTCATAGAAGTCGAAGTACATTCCATTCGGAGGAGCGCCAGCGTTGACCAGCGAAAGCACATCCATCATGTTGTTCATTATAATATTGCAGGAGTAGAACCGGAACGATGTTTCATCGGCTGCCGACATATCGAAAACCGTGTGAGGGCCAGCACCAGCGGCGAAAACATCAATTTGTGTATCGATTAACACATAGAGTCCTGCGTTGGCGTCAGCGTCTCTGAACATTGTGGAAACTGAAGAGATCCTACAACCATTCAAGGTTGTATTGCATCCGTTGGCACCGTTTGTCCGAAGGGTCAGGCCACCGTAAAAATTGAGATTCTTATAGATGGTGTTCCAGCTTGTTGCTTGATTGACGATCAGGTCCATGCGAAGACCGGTAACGAACAGGTTACGACGAGCAGGTTCGCCCGAAGCATCCGGCAGGGTGATAGTGCCCGAGATGGAAGTTGTGAGAAGATCGGCCGAGTCCAAAAATTCCCCCGCAACCTTGATGACAAGATTGCGATCGGTGGCGACTACCAAGGCCGGGGCGACAGCGTGAATCATGTTCGGAGCAAGCTCAATGATCACGTCTGTTCCAGCAGGGAGTCGGGCGATTGCGGCGGCATAGGCAGCGTTCACCGTGAGGTAAGCGTTCAGGGGATTCAGAGGATCCACAAAGAATCTCAGATCATTCTCAGACCCGAGAGTTGCGATTTCCTCTGCTGATGCGGCGTGGCGTCCGAATGGGCTTCCCATCGTGTTTCTCCCAAATCAATCCCCGGAGTGGGGCATGGTTTATTTCTCGACTTCCTCGGCCTTTGCGGCGGTCTCGTATCCGTCCGTATCCTTCTTCAGGATCACAACGGGTTTTTTCGCTTTTGCTTTCACCCTTTGCTTCTTGGGCGGTGCGATACTGGCAAGGTGAATGCCATGCAGCTTTGCCAATTCATCATTGATCGACTTGATTTTTTGAGCGGCTTTTCGCATTCCACGCGGGCCATATTTTTTCTTGGCGTCCCGCAGGAATTTTCGATCCTTAGCCGGAAGATCGTCAAACAAATCCTTGATTCTTTTGCAGATATGCCTTGAGGCCCTGGCCGCGGTTACTGATTCGTTCATTTCAAATCTCCCTTAGTCGTTGATTACTACTTCGATCTCGGCGTCTGCGAGTTCCCCGGGGATACCGCCCGCCACGGTGACGTTGAACCGGACAACCTCAAGGGCCGGAATGAGAATGCCTTGGTTTATGGTTTCGATGGTGATACCCGTGTTAAGCGGAGCGCCGCCACTCGCATTCACAACCATCTGTGCGGCAGAGGTGTCGAACTGATAGTTCAGCGGGATTCCTGTGGCAAGATCCCAATTGATTGCATGGGCGCGGATGATGACACAGTCTGCTGTCGGGTGGGCGAACAGGGGTGTAGCAGCGATGGCGTTCAGATCGATATCCTTGACAACGATAATCCTGTGAGAAGATCCGCCCCCGCCCCCGGTTGCCAACCATGCTTCGACAAGCTGGTCGAAGATCCAGGTAGTGTTTTCGTAGCTTCCGTATTCCCCGATGATGGAAGCTTCCCAACCATCGAGGGGCGTATCGAAGACCCAAGCAGCGGCGGCGGGGCTGTAATAGGTAATATCGTTTCCGTGTGCCACGAAGGATCCCAGAAGGCCAGCCGTTCCGACAATGCACCGATAATTTGCAGGAGGAGCGCCCAGGTTGTTTTCAAGAACGCGAACCCATCCCCCACCTGTCCATTCGGTCAAGTCACCGTCAGCAAAAGCCACAGGGCCAGCCGGTAGGACATAGTTACCCGCACCCCAATTGTTGACAATGTACGCGGCACCGATGTACGGAGCGGCAGGAGGAGCGCCAGCTTGATCCGTATCATCGATCAGCATTCTCACCTGACAGGGGAATGACACGGTTGTCCCCATCGGAAGATCCACCCACACGACGAGGGTGCCATCATATCGCTGAAGACGCGATGAGGTCAGATTGTAGCAGACCCAACCGTTGAGGACCATTTGATGGGCCGTGAAGAAATCGCGGTCGGCAGCGGTGATAGCTCCGATGAATCGAGGATAGTGTGACTGCATATCTTATCTCCGCAAACGGTTAGGTTGCTGTCTTATTCATTACAAGATTATCATACCAAATCAAGATCAAAATTTGAATATAATTTTCAAACTCTTGGAAGCCCGAGCATTGTGACAAGCCATCCCCATTGCTCCAGAGTGATATGCTGGACGTAGCCGCCCTGATCGCGTCTCCATACATATTCATCCACAAGGGCCTGCGCCAGTCGGGCATCGGCGTAGGTGATGGTTTTCGGCCTGTGGAACCAAGGGAAATACTTGTCTATAAGATACTCAGCCCCAGAGACAGTGCTTTGCCGTTCCTGTAGGACTGTGGTTCGATCGACATTCCTCTCAGCCTCTTCCCGTTCAATATCCTTTTTATCTTCCTCGTCCATGGACAGCGCCTTATACAAGGTCCACAATCCATACCCTGTCGCCCCGATCCCGGCGAGCATGAATCCCAGCCCGAGTCGTCTTCCGAGAAATGCGCCAAGGCCGATAGATGCGGCACCGCCGAGACTGAAGATGGTTCCGACACCGATCTTTTGAACCTTCCCGAGAACGGTAGGGAAGAAGTTGTTCGAAACGGAAAGGCCGATAGAGGAGAAGATCCCGCCCATGCGGTTAGGGATGAACGGCCTACCAACCGGGCCGCAACAGGCGTTTCCCATTTCTACAAGTTTCCGAGCCATTACACGGTCTCCTCTGCCGTCTTTGAACCATGTTCAGGGACGCTCTGACAGGGCTTGGGCTCACGAAAAATGTCCCGAAGGCGTTTGGGCTTGGCCGGGGATTGAAGGCCCAGAGAGGTGCAGATGCCTTCAAGGGCACCCTGGAGATAGTTGAGCTTCATGTAAACAACGAAAATGAGAATGGAGTTGACAGTAAGCATGATCATGACGGTTAGGCACCAGAGGATTGAAAGCAGGGTGTCTTCCATGATGTTCTCCTAGTGAATTTTTACTGTTCCACTTCTCATCCACGCCGAGATCGCAACGGCCAATTTCTTCATGTTCGTTTCATTCAGGGCGATATCGGCATGGTTGCGGGTCAGGTAGTGCAGCAGGGCGTCTTCGTTGACTCCGAGAATCGGAGCAAGATCCCTGGAAAGGATAATGCGATCATAGCCTTTGTGTAGGTTCAGGTCTTCATGACGCCGAAGAACGGGGATGATGATGGAAGGAAAGTTCTGCTCAAAGTCGGCAGGGCGTTCTTTCGAAAACCCTAACCCCCCAGACAGTTTCCCGATCCGGGAATCTTCAGGCGAGTCAACTTCATCTTCGCCCTCTTCGTCGGCGTCGAAACCATCCAACCCAAAGGTTGCCTGAAAGTCCATTAAGGCATCCTTCAGGTTTCCAACCCGTTCGTCACGCCATTCGATCTGCTCTTTCGAGTAGTCTTCGAAATATTCAGCATCCGTATCCCCTTCGTCAAGGGATAGGAAATTCAGCAGGGATGCAATCGTATCCGGCGAGTCGATTGCATGAAGGGGCGAGGGGGAAAAATCCATTCCCTCGAAGATCATGTAGGGACCGTCATAAAAGCGGTAGGCCAGGATCTCTTTTCCACGTTCATCTTGCTTGTCAGGATAGAAAAGATATAGTTCCATTTCGTTGTTCGGGTCAGGATCCCCATCGGTCCATTCGGTCAGGAATTCATAGTGATGCCATTTTGAGCGTTCTTCGCTCCGCTTCTGATGGGCGATTCGCCGCGCAGATAAAAAGGCAGTTGTTCGATCGTCGTAAGAGTAAAGGAAGTTCTCTTGACCTCCAGGCCATATTTCCAAAATACGGTATTTGTCATTATCGGTTTTGAAGATCTGGATAAGATGGCCTTCCTCATTGATCATGAACTGAGCCTGATCGGCACCATCCATGGCATCCCCAAGGCTCGATTCCCCTGCTGCCTTAGCGGTTCTCTCAAGAAATTCATCCACAGCATGATGATCGGACTCAGAGAGATTATATTCCAAAAGATGCAATGCCCAATCCCTTACGATTGTCACATGGGGAGTGTTTTCGTAATAGGTATCCTTGTAAACATCATACACCTTTTCCCATTCGGCGGGATCTTCCGCGAGGGTATGACTGATAGCTTCAAGGACATAGTTAACCCCTTCGCCGGTCAAGGGATTTTCAAGCGGAACCATGCAGGTTCCACAGTGGTGAGGAGTGTCAGCTTCGCCGCCGCCGTCAGGGAAGGATTCAGCGCCTTCCGGGGCGCAGTCTTCACAGTACAGATCCGCTTCGAAAACGTAAGCGTCCATGGCGTTTACCCAAACAAAAAGTTCCCCGTGCTGAACTGTTTCCCCGTGATCGCTTCATAACCTTCTTCAGCGACAGACGTGGATGTATCGAACAGGCGGAAGCGCAGGGCGATTGGGAACGGCATTCCGCTTGAGGTTGTCGGGGGAGTTTCACCGCCGCCATGGGCGATAAGCTTCAGGAGTGTTGATCCCCTGATCTTCATGAGGTCTTGCTTGGGCATGTAGGGCGAGTACAGGGAAAGCGACATGGCAGGGGCGAAGGCAACGCCCAGCAGGAGCGCACCGCCCAGAACGGCCAAACCCCCAACGACAATCTTGCCAGTCGGTCCCATGGCTACCCCTTTTTGAGAAAGAGCTTTAGGAATGTGATCACGATGAAAGCACATTCCTTAACGAACAAGAGAACCTTGAGCGCCTTGCCCAAGATCCTTTTAATCATCTTCTGTTTGGGTTCGGGTGTGTCAACAAGCATGGTTCAGTGTTTTCCCCAAAAACCTCAGATAGCTCGCGTCGGACCCACTCTTTTGAGCGGAGAGGAGATCCACGCGAATGCCTTCGAGCAGTCCAGGCGAAAACGCCGCTGCCCCGGGGGAGTCTTCCACCTCTTCGAGCAAGTCGAGAAGGCGGTCGATACCCCCGGGGTCAGGGTTTACCCCTAGTTCTTCCACAGCCTTTAGGAAGGCCCTGGTAGGGGCAAGAGCGTTAGATTCCATATCGCTTGCACACCGAGTTCTTGGCGTACTTGTTGCCCTTGTGGCATCGCCCTGCGTTGTCACGGAAGACGTTCTTGGGCTTGCGGGCCTTGCCTCGCTTGGAAGCGGCTTTGCGGGCTCCCCTGGACTTTTGGGTCTTCAGGTTGCATTTGGAGTTTTTGGCAAACTTGCCTTTTTTCTTCCCGCTGGCGACCATGCAACCGATGCGGCCCTTCATCTTGATCCTTTTGTATTGTACGGCCATGACAGGATTCCTTTCACTTCAAAAGAGATTAAAACGATTATGCTTCCATTGTAGGGATCCTTCCGGGGGAGCGCAAGACAAAATATGGCGATGTCCCGGATAAATCCAAGCGACCAAAGTATGCGATCGCGGATAGGCCACAAAGACCTTTTCTGACACTCTGCTGATTTCCCTCATTCCGGCTTCGATATCCTTGACGTGTTCGAGAACATGACCGACGAATGCGGCCCCGAACATACGATCGGGAAGTACAGACAAATCTGTCACATCCAGCACGAAGGTATTCGGATGGCCGTCCGAGGTCAGGTCGATTACAGCATCCCCACGGCCGTGCCGAAAACGGGGAACACCGACGACGAGGAGGGGCTTGTCACCTGCCGCCGCCTTGGCCTTGGCGTAGAGTTCACGGCGTTCGCGGAAAGCGGCGATCCAGTTCGAACCCTCATATCCTGCGAGTCCGGCGAGAATGAGAAGGAGCAGGTTCAAAAGGGCGGACCTCCGAGAAAGGTTGCATCCTGATCGGCACCCGGGAAGGTGGCGTCAATCGGATCTTCGGGGCCGAGTGGATCTTCGGTCTCCTCGTACAGCTTGACACAACGACCTTGGATACAAACCCATCCAGGACCGTAAATCTTTTGGCAATCCAGATCGTTCATGCATTCCGGTTCCCAGGTTAAGGCAGGAGCCGCGCCGGGCATGTCGGGAATAAAAACAGGAGCAGGAGTGACGATGGAAGGCATCCAGATACGGGCGTTTGTCGGGCCGGTTGCCGATGACACATAGGCTTGAACCTGCGTAGGTGTTGCCCCTTGTGCGATCATGTCAACGATCACAGGTAAGGCCGTATGGGGAATAGCCCCGTTCGCCGCCATGGCTTCATAGGTCTTGATCTGCTCGGCACCTGCCTGCATGGAAGATTTTCGGAAAAGGAACCATGCAAGCGCAAGGCCCGCGGCTCCACCGATAATATGATCGCTTGCCATGACTGTTACTCCAATTCGCCTCTCCATCGACAGTCTTGTACCATGATCATGGTACGCGCATAGGCATGAATCGAATCTTGCGGAACCCCTGTATCAACCATATTCTCGATAACAGGAAGGGCGCGGGGATCCAGCCGACCTGCTTTCGCCCAATTCCTGTATCGGTTCACGAGTTCCGAATCGGTCAGGTGTTTGCCCTCGCGCATGTACGGAGGCCGGAACAGGCGTGTCTTTGTGAGAATGAGCCATGCAAGCCCAAAACCTGCCAGCCCACCGATGACGATTCCGCTTCCGTTATTGTTGTCCATGATCCACCTCTTCAGGGTTCAGACGAGGAAGACAGGCTCTATTGTAGCGCCTGCATGATCGCCATGGCCCGGTTCTTCCCGAAGTAATTGTCCGAAGGGACGCCGGGATAGGAGGTCATGCCGAGCCTTCCGCGAAGACCTGAGACGGAGATGGTGCGTCCGCCGCCCACGGGGATCTCGAGTCCGCCCTTGGGTTTGAAGACGAAGTAGCCTACGGCGATTCCGACCAGGGTTCCGATTCCAACGCTTGTCCAGTTCATGTCAATCTCCTTGCTTTGGGGTACTAACTTTTGGTTTTGGAAACAGGGATCTTGAAAACAGAGAACTCTATCCTGGGGGCGGCTTGGAGGTTCGGGGCATGTTCCAGTGATCCCGGCCGATAAAATTCGGGTTTCCCTCGGGGTACATCATTGACGGGATACGAGACCATTGAGGATCCACGAACACGAACGGAGGAATCTGAGGGCCTGATCCGCTTCCGAGCCCGGCACCACGACCTTGAGCATTTCGCAAACGAGCCATGATCGCCATGGCGTTCTGCTTCCCGAAGTAGTTGTTTGACGGGTTGCCCGGATAGGAGGTCCGCCCAAGAGGCGTTGTTCCTTTTCCAAGGGTCTTGGCGAGCAGGTATCCCGTGAGCGCCCCGAGCGCGACGACGATTAAAGGCGACTTGAACATTGCTGTTCTCCTTTCGATTTACTGAGGAGGTTTTGAAGTTCTGGGCATATTCCAGTGATCCCGACCGATGAAATTTGGACTTCCTTCGGGGTACATCATGGAGGGAATACGAGACCATTGAGGATCCACAAACACGAATGGTGGGATTTGCGGCCCCGAACCGGCACCAAGGTAGGATTGTGTTTTCAATCTTCCCAATACGAATCCGACTCCAAGACCGATCAGGGCTGTGAGCAAGGGCGAGTTGAACATTACTGTTCTCCCTTTTTAAACATTTTCACAACGGCGTATCCAACGGAGAAGCCGAAGGCAAGTCCGACACCACTTATTATAGAGATAACGAAGCGGCGAGTCAAATCCGATCTGGTTAAGGAACTATTATTTATTGGATCAATGGGATATCCCTGGACATTGGTATCAGTTGAGGAACCAAGCGATTTTGCAGGAGATTCTATCGTCTTTTCGACGGTTGGTTGATCATCGCCGGCAGGTTCGTAGCCGATGGCATAGGGCTTCAACCATCCAGGCATTTTGCCGCCCGTACCTCTAAGATGATTTGTTACCTGCACGTTGTCAACTCCATCTGCAAGCTTCGCATACTCGGTAGAACTCGCATTTATCGTAAGGGTTTTCCACGATCGCCCGATGCGCCCGACAGGCCCGGTCAGGATATCCGGATTGCACTCCGTAGGTATAGAACATGCATGTGTAGCAGCAGTTTCCTACCGCTGATATGCCTGGCCGGTCCTGCATGGTCGGATCGTAATACATGCTAGAAATATCTTTTGGACTGGAGATAGCGGGTTCCGAAGGGGAACAGATTCGGAGGTATGCTCATGACCCCGCCACGAAGCCCTCCGATGGAGTAATGGCCTTGGGGACGCCAGTACCCGAAGTTCGGATTCCATCCCGTAGAGCCGCCAGAGAGAAGCCCACGAGGGACGTTGATGCGCCGCCGCCATTTCGAGGGGTCGTAGCCGGTTGCGCCCATGGAGGAATCCGCAAGAAGGCTCGGGATGAGAATGTAGCCGGTCAAAACACCGGCAAGAGCATACGGCCAATTGGCCTTGAGATCATCCATGGTCGTCTCCTTTATCCAGGGTCTATCATAGACCGTATTTGATTTTTAAAAATAATGTAGATGCCTGTGGCAATGCAAAATACTCCGAAGCCTACCCAGGCGATCTTCCTTGTAGAGTTCCCAAACAAAGGACCGCCAAGCCTTGCAATCTCATCGATCGACTTCCCTTTGACTGCCGGGAAGCCCGGGCCTGTCATCGGCCCTTGGGTTATCTTGCCGAACAGGCGGGTGGGAGGTGAGGGTGTATAGGGTTTCATTGCCGATCCTCGATTCTCCCTTGGGATCTTGAGCTAAAGAACCATGCAACCGCGCCACCGACTATTGCCCCGGCGAATCCCCATCGAATGCTTCGGTTGCTTGCAAGGGCGTTCCAGTCAACGATGATTCTGGGGAGCGCAGGTTGATCGATTACAGTTGGAGTTATGACAGGCCGGGGTAATTCAGTTCTTTGTCGATCATAAGCAGACCATTCATCTGTACGATTTCCATTGTCCACAGGCTCGGTATCGACTACCGAATCTTCAGCAGCCTGACTTTGGCTGGCAGCGATAATTTCGGAAAGGTTTTTATAGCAATCCGAAAAATACCCTCTCATTTGATGATCAACTAGATTGAACCATGACGCCTGTTCATCAAAGCTCATATTGGTATCGAAAAAATCGCTCTGGGCTTGATTCGCAATATCAGAAAAGTAAGGGTTGTATTTTGCCCATGCATTTTCAAGAACCATCAGGTTGGTAACGCCTGTCGGAGGATGATCGAGAGCTTGCTTGCATAAATCTTTAATTACATTGACAAAAGATATGTACCCATCCTTGGTTGCTTCAAACAGAAGATCATCTGACTTGATGGTTACGGCAATCACAGGAGTCGACATTTTATTTCCTCCTCCGAAACCATAACAGACTGCCAAGCCCAGCTGTAAGAAGCCCCGCAATGATCCACCCTGTATAGGATGTTTCTTGAACAATTGGCAGGGATGGTTCGGTAACTACTAAGTCGGTATCATTATAGAGAAGCCCATGTACCGGAGGAGGTTCCTCGGGCAAAGGTTCAGTTAGTCCTTCCGATTCGATTTCAGATAAAGCCAGGGCAATCAAGCGATTCCATTCGTTGAACTGAGTATGCATTTCCCGATTGTTTCGAACAAATAGATCTTGCATGAAACCACGCTTATCTCTCTTATGACGTGTAGCTCCAGGGCCATACTCCACATCATGTATTGCATTGCTATAAAAGTTGGGTTCGGCCCTGTCCCATTCCAACTCCAACAGAAGAAGTTTAGTGGGAGCAGATTCGGGACTTACGATGATCACATTAGCCCTGGCAAGAACATCGAGAAGAAATGTATTATAGGCAACAAAATTAGGGCAATCGCCAAGATATTCTTCAGCGCTTTTGGCTCGCTGGGCAATTTCGGATGCAATAGATCCTAGCATTACAGCCTCCTCTTTCTTTGACCCCTTACGGCGAGAAGAAGACCCACGAGTCCGAGACCGGCAACACCCGCAACGATCCAAGGGGTATAGGATGATGAAGGTGCGCGTAGAGACGGTGGAAGCGGATCTCCGGGCCTTGGAGATGTCGGTGTCACCCAATCCAAATAGGTTCTTGTGCCGCCTCCTTGGTTGTATGTAGGCGAAGCTCCACCGCTCTGGCGAATCCTCACGAGGGCCTTATCATACTCCGTGGATGCCCAATCCATATCGGATTCGAAGAGTTCGTAGGTGATCCAATCCGCGCTCCAGGAATCCTGCGCCAGTGTTGCCCAGGCGTCCAGAATCGCATCGGCATCGGCCTTTGTCGAAACTCCCGGGATCGCACCGCGGAACATCGAGATGTACTGGTTCCGGGCGTTTATGTAGTTCTCGTCGGTACCGAAGGTGGATCCGAGAAAGCCTTTGATTTTTCCGAGAAGGCTAGGAGCATTCATTGCGATTTCTCCTTCTAAGCAAAACGTCAAAGAGCGGGTCTCGATCCTTGGCGTATCTGATTCAAAGACCCTATTGCGCGATCGGCATGAGCCTAATGAAAGCATCGACCAGCAGATTCGGAACTGCTGTGACTATGCGGAACATGGCATACTTGCCGGAAATTGTTCTGTCAAAGACCACTAGGTTCTGCGCTGTTATACCATCTGCCGCAGAAGCGTACAAGTTCGTCCGCTGCGGGGCACCGCCGCCGCCGCCCATGATGTCTATATTGTGCTGGTAGATGATGAAGTCGAACGGTGCGGAGCAGACGATGAGGCCGGTGAAACGCCTCCATGATTTCGGTTCAACTTCGAGGGCAACCAGGGGAATTGCAGATTGGACCGGGAGATAACCCTGCCCCTTTGCAAGCACAACCCTGTAATCCACTATGATGGGCGGCGATTGTGCAGCGATGATTTCGTGGTTGTCATCCATTAGTTTACGATCCTTGAGATGAACCCTTCGATTTTCATGTTCCAGCGGGCGCGGTTGAATATGGAAATATTGGTAAGGACGATGCTGTACGTTTGTCCCGGGGGAATCTTGAAGAAGCGATCGATGAAAGTCTCGACTTCGAGATTGTGTTCGTAATTTGTCGTGGTGTCGATACGCCTTGCACGGTTCATGGGCTTACCGTTGAGCATGGTCTCGATAGCGGTGTTTTCCATGCTAGGGTCGTCAAAGGCGACAAGCTCAACTTGATCGATGATGATGTATTGACGTTCAAGGCCCCCGAGGGAGATCGTGACGATTGGGTTGACCCCCCCGGCCGGATCCAAGTCAACCTTGGACCTTTTCACGAAGGGCCGGTCACGCTCGACTTGGTTCAGCCAAGTAGCGTCGGTCCAGTCACGCTCGATGTCCGTCAAGCCTAAGCGACGGTCACCGGATCTTTTGCCTTCAGGCGGATAGTCCATCCTACCCCCCTTATTTGACAAGATAACCGTGAAGGGCGAGTGTGAGCTTATGGTCTGCCACGTCCCTGTTCAGGGCGGTGACGACGAGTTCCGAGCCGCGCCTCATATGGAGGGCTTGGCGAAGATCGCCTTCGCGGTTGTTGAAGGCACCGTTCGCGCCGAAGACGCCCATGAGGTTGCCAGATCCCGACAGGATGTTGATCTCTGCCTGGGTGGTCTCAGATGTGGCCGTGATGTGCGTCACGTCGAGTAGGCAGGTCGCCAGGGCGTTGAGCGGGATATCGTCAATGATCGCCACGATGGATTCGACAATCATGTCAGCGCCCGTGTCAAGCTTCAGGACGATACGATTGTCGTCCCCCAGCGGGATGACCTCCTCCTCGATGATGATCTTCGGATGGCCGATGGATACGGCCTT
>Ga0208904_1001943_pt1 | contig 13509 bp, 10 predicted proteins | sample AntAceMetag02UKB_FD_184774 | JGI IMG/M metagenome (GOLD analysis project Ga0208904, IMG submission 184774) | Saline lake microbial communities from Ace Lake, Antarctica - Antarctic Ace Lake Metagenome 02UKB (SPAdes) (version 2) | ecosystem: Environmental > Aquatic > Non-marine Saline and...
ATTCTAGTTATCGCAGGACAATTGTTGCATTAATTGTTTCAGAATGATACAATTAAGCATGTAAAATGATACAATTATTATAATTAGGATTATGGTGGACAGAAAACTTAACCAACGACAATTAAAAATTTTATATTTCATCAGGAGCCGACAGAGAACAACCAATTTGGATATAAAAAAATATTTAGAGGAAGAATCCATCTCCATTTCCAGAATTACCATTACAAGAGATATTAATAATCTTTTAGCTGACGATTTAATTAAGAGAGAAGGAAAAGGAAGAACCATTTGGTATCAAGAAGAAGCAAAAGAAATTTTAAGGTATTTTGATGTTGATAGTTACTTCAAACAAAATTTAGACCAAAGGAACGTTACTTTTAGTCATTTCAATTTTAAAATATTTCGAGAACTTAAGGGCTTATTCAATCAAAATGAAATCAAAAAGCTCAAGGAATTAAATAATGACTATTTACAAAGAATTAAAAAGCTCCCCACATCTATTGTTAAGAAAGAATTTGAGAGATTGACGATTGACCTAAGTTGGAAATCTTCAAGAATTGAGGGCAATACATATTCTTTAATAGATACTGAGATTTTGATTAAAGAAAACAAAGAAGCCGTTGGGCACAAAAAAGAAGAAGCAATTATGATTCTCAATCATAAAAAGGCGATTGATTATATATTAAACGAAAAGGAAAATTTTAAAAAAATAACCGTCAGAAAGATTGAAGATATTCATGGACTACTTACCCAAGAACTAGGTATATCAAAAGGCGTTAGAAAAAGTTTGGTCGGAGTAGTGGGCACAAGATATCGGCCCATTGATAATGAATTTCAAATTAAAGAGGCGCTTGAAAAAACAGTTAAAATAATTAACACGGTTGGCAATCCATTATTGAAATCTCTTATTGCTATTTTGTTAATTTCATATATTCAACCCTTTGAAGACGGCAACAAGCGTACTTCTAGAATGTTGGGCAATGCTTTGCTTTTAGCTTATAGTTTTTGTCCACTTTCTTTTAGAAGCATAGAAGAGGTGGATTATAAAAAGGCGATGATTCTTTTTTACGAACAGAACAGCGCTAGATTTTTTAAAGAATTATTTATAGAACAATTTAATTTTGCAACTAATAATTATTTTTTATAATTTTTTATACTAAAATTGTTAAAAAATTAAAATGAAGTTTAAGAAACGTCTGTCGTTAAAGAGGAGCAGAGCGACGGGGAAACGTCAGACGTTGACATTAATCATTTCAAACGTATATATGAATAAAAGAATGCGTAAAATTTTACAAAAAATTGGACTGATTAAGAAGTTCAGTCTTTTGAGATTTATAAAAAAGAAATTCACTTCCTCGCAGGTCGGACCTGTTAGGAAGTTGATTATGAGAGAATCAAGAAAGCCAGCGATTGTTGGGTTTGTTTTGATTTTGGTTGTGGTTAGTGCATATTTTCTATTCTTTGCCTCTTCAGAAGTGCTGGCTGAATGGTGGGACACTAATTGGCATTATAGAAAAGCAATAACCATTACCAATAGTGGTTCAACACAGACAGACTTTCAGGTAAAAGTTCTTTCAAATTATGATATGTCTGCTGATGTGACTAATGGCAAAGTTCAAGCAGATTTTGATGATTTAAGGTTTACAGACATCAATGGCAATGCTTTGGATTATTGGATAGAGGATAACACTGCTGCATCTTTAGATGTTTGGGTTAAAATTGATTCTATTCCAGCAGGTACTCCAATTGTATATATGTATTACGGCAATCCCAGCGCTTCTGCTACAAGTAATGTTGCTTATATTATCGGCAATAGTACTAATCCAGGAATATCTTGTACGGATATAAAAAATAATCGTGATGCCTCTGATGGAATTTATTATATTGATCCAGATGGAGGATCTTCTGGTAATAAATTCCAGGCTTATTGCGATATGACCATCGAAAATGGAGGTTGGACTGAAATTCTCAATTTGGATACAAATGATGGGGTTGATCACTGGTGGGGGGATACGACTTTTTGGCAAAGCACGGGCACTGAGGGATCAGCGGCTACCTCTTTAACCAGTGGCTACAAAAGTCAGGCATTTACAGATATGAGTAGTTTTGCAGAAATGATGATTTTTATGCATACAGAAGGAGTGCAGGTTGCTTACGGGGTCTATGACGTTTTAGGTGGATATCAATCTTCATCCTTTTATAATTTGTTTAGTATAGTCAATTCTGATGCTGGTACAACCATAACAAGTACTTTACAACATCAATCTGGTGCAAGCAATGTACCATTAAATACTCAGAGAAGTCAAACTAGATATGGAGATGAATTTATTGACATTTTTAACACTGAAGCAATTGTTGTAAATAGAGTCAAAAGATTCAATACTGATGGCATAAATTATATGAGATTAGCAACTACCTTTGACAATACTTCTTACGTGCACACCATGTCTGGTTTGGGGGTACATCATGAAAGGCCAACAGGTAGTTATATTTGTAAAGTGGAAGCAGCGCCAGTTACAGCATATTGTGGACTTGTCCCTCGTTATGGTAGTGATGCTACTGCCACAGGGTGTTTTTGTGGCACTGTTACATCTTATGATAGAGATATGGCGATATTTGTAAGAGATTCCACTCCAGATGCCATAAATATGTCTTTTGTTACTTCTGGCTTAGAAGAAAAAGGGCCGGGACCAGTTGGATATTGGAGTTTTGATGAGGGATATGGAAGTACAGCACAGGATAGGACATCAAATAATAACGACGGGACAATCACTGGTGCCACCTGGCAAGCCGAAGATCTCTGTAAATCCGGCAAATGCTTATCATTCGATGGCAATGGTGATTGGATTACCTTAACTTCAGAGCCATTTACTTCCAGTGATGCGGATTATACTATTTCTCTTTGGGCAAGATGGAATACTGTTCCGACAGGTGGTCATATGAGGTATATAAGTTGGGGTGGAACGAGTGGTAGATATTTTTTCGGTTATAATTATTCTTCGCAAAAAATTGACGTCGGTCATGGGGGCATTACCGTTACTCCGAGTGATGCATCATATAAACCAACGGCAAATGTATGGGAATATTGGACAGTAACCAATAGTGGTACAACAACAAAATTTTATAAAGATGGTGTTTTGATTAACACAGAATCGCATGCAAGTACTGGCACAATATCTGCGGGTGATCCAGTAAGAATAGGCAGGCAGTTTCTTACAAATACAGAATATTTTAATGGCTTCATCGATGATGTCAAAATTTACCCCTATGCGAGGACGGCTGACCAGATTAAAGCGGATTATAATGCGGGCAAGGCCAGAGCAAGCTCTTCAGCAGGCGTATCCGCCTCGCTGAGCAGTGATAAATTATCAATGATCAATATTTCTGATGGTTTAGTTGGTTATTGGAAAATGGACGAAGCGTCGGGAAATGCAGTTGATTCCAGCGGTAATGGCAATACCGGAACTTGGAACGGTACTGGTTCTCATTATCCAGCAGGAAAATTTGGCAACGGAGGAGGTTTTAATGGTAGTAGTGATTATGTTCGTCTTCCTATGTTAATTAGTGATGATTTTTCTGTGTCTTTATGGTTTAGTTCTACTGATGTTGGTTCAGGGGGAACTGATTATCGTTGGTATAGAGGTGATGGGTTATTTGATTCAGAAGTAAGTGGCGTTGTAAACGATTTTGGCATAGCTCATCATTCAGATGGCTATATTATTGCTGGTGTTGGTAATCCAGATACACATGTACAATCATCTTCTGGTTATAACGATGGAAATTGGCATAATGTTATATTTACTCGCGATAAAACAACGGGCGAGATTGATCTTTATTTAGATGGGAATTTGGTTGATTCTGATATAGGTAATACTAATTCATTAACTTCAGCAACTTATACAGATATAGGTAGGATTCAAGCAGGAATAAATTATTTTAATGGTTCTATTGATGAAGTCCGAGTTTACAACCGTGCCCTATCCGCTCGCGAAGTTAAGGCGCTTTATGAGTACGCTCCCGGGCCAGTTGCTTATTATGATTTTGAAGAAAGTTCCGGTACTACACTTTATGACAAATCAGGTCATGGATATAATTCTAGCAGTTTTATTGGATCGCCCACGTGGAGCTCAGGCAAATATGGAGGAGCTTTATATTTAGATGGAACCAATGATTACATTAATTTGCCGATCAGTATTTGGGCCAAAACTCCAGACAAAGTTACTATGAGTGTTTGGGTAAAGGGCAGTAATCAAAATACAAGCACTTCTTTGATTTATGCTAATCCTAGCCAAAAAATTAACGTTCATGCTCCTTGGAGCGGGACAACCATGTATTGGGATTATGGTAATGCCTGTTGCACCGGTAGAATAAGTAAAGCTATGCCTAGCGAATGGATAAATGATAATTGGACGCATTTCACCTTTGTTTCCAATTTAGAAACCAGTTCTATGAAAATATATGCCAATGGTCTTCTTTGGCATAGCGGGTCAACAACTCAAGATATGACAGTCGCTCCAACCAGTTTTACTTTAGGCTCTGGCGCAGTTGGTGCGGACAAATGGCGTGGTTACATAGATGAATTTAAAATTTATGATTACGAACGCACACAAAAACAAATTTTGGAGGACATGAACGCTGGCCGACCAGCGCAAAAGAGTCCAGTTGGCTGGTGGAAGTTTGATGAAGGGTATGGAACGAGCACTAGTGACTCTGGTTTAGGAAATAATGATGGAACAATTACTGGAGCTACATGGACAAACGCTGGGAAACTCGGCAAGGCCCTAAGTTTTGACGGAGGTGATGTTATAGATACCTCATTAAGTTTATCTGTGGCAAATGATTTTACCTTATCCGCATGGATCAAAAAGACAACTAGTGCCACTTTAAGCACTATAATTGGTAGTTGGAATCCTTGGATATGGTATGTGAATAATCAGGAAGTTAGATTTGAGACATGGATTAACAGCATTGAATCCCACGTAAGCGCCGAAACTAATGTAGGATATAATGAATGGACGCATCTAGCTGTGCGATATATTTATTCAGAGGATAAAATAAAGTTTTACAATAATGGAATTCCTGACGGAGAATTAGTCCTTGTTGGTAAATTAGGTTCACCAAACGAGACAATTCATATAGGAGGTTATCCTCATTGGAAGTTTGTCGGAATTATAGATGAAGCTAAAGTTTACAATTATGCCCTAACTGATGAAGAAATTAAGCAGGAATATAATCAGGGGAAAGTCAGTGTGATGGGCGCTGTTGGCGGCGATGGATCAGGTTCAAGCTCCTCAGCTGGTATAGCTGAATATTGCGTGCCAGGCAGTTCTGATTCTTGCGATCCGCCAGTAGCTGAATGGAATTTTGAAGAACACGCAGGTACATCTGCATATGATTCCAGTGGGAATGGAAATATAGGAACTTTAACAAATATGGAAGACTCTGATTGGACTGTTGGTAAAATCGGTGGAGGTTTAGATTTTGACGGGGATAATGAGTATATAACTATTCCAGATAGTTCAGGTCAACGAGCAATGGTATTAACGGTTGAAGTTTGGGTAAAATCGTTAGAAAATAGTGCATCGCTTCAACAAGGAATTATAGCCAAAGCGAATTTGAACGGTTCCGAGCTTGGATGGATATTGCGCAAAGGTGTAGATAATAAATTTTATTTTTCAACTGGCCCTAGCTATATCCGCCAAGATGCGAATACTTACTCGAACATAGCATATACAGATAATAATTGGCATCACATTGTAGGTCAGCGTTTAGCTAACGGCACCAATTATATTTATATAGATGGAATAAAACAAATAGCTTCAAGAACAGGAAGCGTAATTAATGTTGACGCAAATCCTCAACCAATTGTTATTGGGACATCCTATGGAGACTATCCTTTACATACTGGTTATAACGAAAGATTTGAAGGATATATTGATCAGATACGTATTTACGATTATGCCCGCACTCCAGCTCAAGTCGCTTGGGATTATAATAAAGGCAAACCAATTGCGCATTATAAAATGGATAAAGGAGAAGGCACAACCGCCTATGATTCCTCAGGCAACGGCAACAACGGCACAATAACACCTGGCACATTAGGCCAAACATCTGCTGGTTCAGTAAAAGTCAATGCCAACACCGCCTGGTATAACGGCCGCTCCGGCAAACAAAACTACTCCCTCAATTTTGATGGGAGTGATGATTATGTGAGTGTTCCAGATCCTAGCAGCGGGATACTTGATTTCGGTGCATCACAAGACTTTACTATTGCTTCATGGGTAAAAACAACATCTAATGTTGCTTGGGATAGGCTTATGGGAAAGACCTCGACTCCACGGTCAGAAACAACGTGGTATAGTGTAGCCATTAGTAGCGGTAAGGCTAGACTGGAGCTTGGAGGACCCTATCCATCTAATTATATTACTGTCGACTCTATATCCAGCGTTAATGATAACAACTGGCATCATATAGTATTCATACGCGACAAAACTGGCGCCAATAATATAAAGGCTTATATTGATGGAAAACTGGAAAGAACCTCAGGAACAGATCCGACTGGAGATCTCTCCAATTCAGCACCATTGAATCTCATGAGAGACCAAGATGGCGTATCAAATAGGTTTTTAGAAGGCCAAATCGACGATGTCCGCATTTACAACTACGCCCTCACTGCCGACCAAATCAAAACTGAATACAACATGGGCGCCGCCCGTCTCGGCACCGGCAACTAATCTTGCCCAGGTCCGACCTGGGCAGAAGAAATAAAGTAAAATTATGCCTTCCAAAAATATAGTTAAAATTTATATTAAAGACGGCATTTATCATGTATATAATCGTGGGGTAGAAAAGCGAAAGATTTTCATGGACAAACAAGACTACAAAGTATTTTTACATTTTTTAAAACGTTATCTTCTACCACCCGAAGAATTTAATTCTTCGGTACAGGTCGGACCTGAACGGAGGATAAAACCATGTCGGCAGAGTGACATTGATAAGAAAATTAGGTTGTTGTGCTATTGCTTGATGCCGAATCACTTTCATTTAATGATTCAACAATCAACTGAGAGAGCGATCACTGAGTTTATGAGACGATTAAGCAATGCCTATATTAAATATTTTAATAATAAATATAAGCGTGTAGGTTCATTATTCCAAGGACGTTATAAAGCAGCTTTAATTAAAAAAGAATCTCATTTTTTGTATCTTCCATACTATATTCATTGTAATCCAAGTGAATTGTCTAATTGTGAGGAAATAAAAAATTATCCTTATTCAAGTTATGGTGATTATTTGGGAATTCGCAATACAAAATGGATTTACAAAAAAGATTTGATGGAACAGTTCGTGGAAGCAGAAAATGAAGGGATGGATATTGAAGAGGCTAAGAATATCTTAGGCAAAATAACCCTTGAATAACTTTACAACTTCTTCATATGTCCGACTCTAATGGTTTACTCAGTTTTGAGTAAATGTTTACTCAGTTTTGAGTAAATGTTAATATATTATAATATGCTTGATTTTATTTTTAAATCTAAGATAAAAAGAGAAATTTTGAATTTTTTGTTTTCTTTTTCAGAAAAAGAGTTTTATTTAAGTGAAATTGCTCGAAAAATAAATACTTCAGTTGGTAATTGTCAAAGAGAATTAGATAAATTAGTTAAAGCCGATATTTTAAGTTCTGAGAAAAGGAATAATTTGAAATTATATTTTGTAGATAAAAAAAATCCTTTTTATAATGATTTAAAAAATATTATTAATAAAACAATTGGGCTTGAGGGAAAAATTAAGAAGACTGTTAAACAGATTAAAGGAATTGAATTTGCCTTTATTTTCGGATCCTATGTTAATGGCAATTTTTCTAATAATTCAGATATAGATTTATTTATTATTGGAGAAATTGAAGAAAATGAAATTTTCAGAAAAGTAAAAATATTAGAAAAAGAAATTGGTAGAGAAATTAATTATCACATTTATTCAAAGGTTGAATTTAAGAAGAAGTTTAAAACTAATTCTTTTTTGCAAAACATTTTAAAAAATAATATTTTTTTAACCGACAATAAAGATGAATTTAGAAGATTATTTAAATAATCTAATTGAAAGAGGTCTTCTAAAGAAAGAAGAGATTGGTATTGATCAAGTTTCTGCTTTATTGAAAACTGCTTCTAAAAATATTAAAGCTGCAGAAAAAAATTTAGATATTGATGAAGAAACTTGTTATACTATGGCCTATAATTCAATGATTAAAGTTGCCAGAGCTGTTCTATTTCTGCATAATTTACGACCAGCAAACGGACAACAACACAAAACAACAATTGAAGTGGCAGGTAAAATTTTGGGTAAAGAATTTAATGATTTAATAAAAAGATTTGATCAGATGAGGAAGAAAAGGAATGTTTTTACATATGAGCCGTTAATCCCATTAAGTGAACAAGAAACTATACAATCTCTAGAAACAGCTAAGAGTTTTTACATAAAAGTAAAAGGTTTCTTGAGCGAGAAAAAATTTCAATTAAATATTTTTAAATAAGAATAAAAATTTATGAAGACGAGGAGGCAGGAGGTTGGACAAAGAGGCGAGGATTTGGCGGTAGAATTTTTGAGAAAGAAGGGGTATAAAATAATAGAGCGTAATTTTAGAGCAGACAGATTTGGAGAAATTGATATTATTGTCAAAGACAAGGATGCGCTCGTTTTTGTGGAGGTAAAAACAAAAACAGATGAGCAGTTTGGCTCACCAGAAGAAGAATTTACATATCAGAAAAAGAAAAAAATGTATAGGGCAATACAAAATTATTTATTTAAAAAATATTTGACAAGTTGTGATTGGCGAGCAGATTTAGTTGCGATAGATATTATAGATGGAAAAATTGACATTAGACATTATGAATGTGTTTCACTTTAAAGACAAAAATTATCCGGAATTGCTTAAGAAGATTTCAAATCCACCTTCAGAATTATATTTTAATGGCAACTTTGATGAAAAAGAGAAATATCCTTTAGCTGTTGTTGGTACTCGTAAAATATCTGATTATGGTCGTCAAGCAACAGAATATTTTGTAAAAGTTTTAGCCCAGGCTGGAGTGACAATTATAAGCGGGTTGGCATTGGGCGTTGATGGCTTGGCTCACAAGACAGCACTAAAAGCAAAAGGTAGGACAATCGCGGTTTTGGGTTCTGGTTTAAATAATATTTATCCAACGGTTCATAAGAAATTAGCGCAAGATATTATTGATTCTGGAGGAGCGATTGTTACAGAATATGAGCCCGATGTAAGTCCTTCAAAAATAACTTTTCCAGCTCGTAATAGAATTATTTCTGGTTTAAGTTTAGGAGTTTTGGTTGTTGAAGCGCCGCAAAAATCTGGAGCTTTGATTACTGCAACTCAAGCCATAAAACAAGGCAGAAAAGTTTTTGTAATTCCCGCGAGAATATATGATAAAAATTCAGTTGGTTCAAATAATTTACTCAAAAAGGGTGCCCAAGCAGTTATGAGCCCAGAAGATATATTGGAATCGCTAGGAATTAAGCCGTTGTTTATAAAAAATAAAAAAATAAGCGATTTATCGCCTGAGCAAAACAAATTATTAGAATTTTTAAACAAAGAACCAATTTCTATTGATGATTTGGCAGAAAAAAGCAATTTGCCTGCTCATAAAATCGTTGCCCTTTTAACAGAAATGGAAATAAAGGGAGTCGTTCAATCTTTAGGCGCTGGGAAATATGTTAGTCTTTAATCAATTGCTGAGATTTTATCATGAAACCAAAACATCAAGAAATTTATGCTTTTATAGATAGCCAGAATTTGAATCTTAGTATTCAAGGATTGGGATGGAATTTAGATTTTACTAGATTTTATATTTACTTGAAAGACAAATACAAAATCACAAAAACATTTCTTTTTATTGGGTATGTCGCTGGCAATGAGGCATTATATACATCTTTGCAGAAAGCAGGTTATATTGTTATATTCAAACCAACATTAGAATATAAGAAGGAGGGCAAGAAATATACAAAAGGAAATGTTGACGCAGAATTAATTTTGCACGCAATGATTGAATATCTAAATTATGATAAAGCAGTTATTGTATCTGGCGATGGCGATTTTCATTGTTTAATTGAATATTTGGTTGGCAAGAAAAAACTTTTGAATATTGTTATTCCAAATTTTAAAAAGTATTCAGCACTTTTACGAAAATTCCACAAGTATTTTGTTTATATGAATGGTTTGGATAAAAAATTAAGCAAACAAAAAAAGAGGGAGTAACCCTCGGACAGAACCTTGGGTGTGCCCTCTTATCGTGATTGTATATATTATAAATGTATCACACAGAAAGTCAATAATTATTTGTGGATAACTTTTTGTTAGTCTTTAATCAGTTTAAATATATAATTTATGTTGGCTAAGGTTTTGTCAGCAGTTAACGAAGGATTGGATTCTCATTTGGTTGAAGTAGAGATAGATGTTTCTGGAGGTTTGCCAGCTTTTGAGATTGTTGGCTTGCCAGATAAAGCAGTTAGTGAGGCTAAAGAAAGAGTGCGTTCGGCAATAGTCAATTCTGGTTTTAAATTTTTACCTAACAACAAAAAACGAGTGGTAGTTAATCTAGCTCCGGCAGATATTAAGAAAGAGGGCTCCGTTTACGATTTGCCAATTGCTCTAGGTATATTATTATCTTCGAAAGAGATTTCTGTCCAGGTCGGACCTGGGCAAGAGAAGAAAAAGGATATACAAAAAATAATCAAGGAATCATTATTTGTGGGTGAACTTTCTTTGAATGGTGAATTGAGATATGCGAAAGGGATTTTACCGATGGTACTTTTAGCTAAAAAATTGAAAATCAAAAATATTTTTTTGCCAAAAATTAACGCACAAGAAGCTTGCTTAGTCAAAGGAATAAATGTTTATCCCATAAAATCATTGAGCCATTTGTATCAGTATTTCTTGGGACAAACCGAGATTTTACCTTTTAAATCGTCCAAAGGATTGAGAAAAATAGGCCTTAGCCAAGAATACGAATGTGATTTTGGATATATTAAGGGTCAGGGATTTATAAAACGAGCTTTAGAAATTGCTAGCGCTGGCGGGCATAATGTTTTAATGATTGGATCTCCTGGTTCAGGAAAAACTTTATTGGCTCGAGCCATGCCATCCATTTTGCCAGAGATGAATGAAAAGGAAATTTTAGAAACAACAAAAATTTATAGCATAGCTGGTCTTTTAAAAGAAAGTGAAGTTGTCAAAAATCAACGACCATTTCGTTCGCCTCATTCTACAATTTCTAATGTGGCTATGGTTGGGGGAGGGCAAATACCACGACCAGGCGAGGTTAGTTTAGCGCATCGCGGAGTTCTTTTTTTAGATGAATTGGCTCATTTTGGTCGTGCGACTTTAGAAAGTTTAAGGCAACCATTAGAAGATGGTAGAATTTCTGTGGCCAGGGCGCGAGGTTCAATCACCTATCCATCTAAATTTATTTTGATTGCTTCTATGAATCCCTGCCCTTGCGGATATTACGGTGATCCCGACAAAGAATGTAAATGTAGCGCTGGAGAAGTTATGAGATATAGGCGCAAAATTTCAGGACCATTTTTGGACAGGATTGATATTCATCTGAACGTTCCAAGAGTCAAGATTGACAAATTGATGAGCGAAAAGGTAGCTGAGAGTTCTTCTGAAATTAGAGAAAGAGTTGAAATTGCTCGGAAAAAGCAGAATAAAAGATTTGCGGATTCAAAAGTAATGACTAATGCGGAAATGGGCATTCAACAAATAAAAAAATATTGTGAGCTTGATGCAAAAGCAGAAGAGTTATTAAAAAACGCTTTAGAAAAATTTGTTCTTTCCGCGCGAGCATATCATCGCATTTTAAAAGTGGCCAGAACGATTGCTGATTTAGTTGGAGCTGATAATATAACAACAGAACATCTTGCTGAATCAATTCAATATCGCACCAAAATAGATGAAAATGTTTTTTAAAATAGGGGTCTGACCCCAAATAATTTTACATTTGAGGCATAAATCGTCTATAATATTAGACATATGACTAAAAATTTAGACAAATGGACAAAAAAGAATTAAATTTTATATTACAAAAAGGCGAAGGCTTTAAAATAGAATTTAAACAAGCTTTTGATAAATCTATCGCCAAAGAGATGGTTGCTTTTGCAAATGCAAAAGGAGGCAAAATATTTTTAGGAATAAATGATAAAGGTAAAATTAAGGGAATTAACGTAACGAATAAGTTGAAATCCCAGATTCAAGACTTGGCAAATCATTGCGATCCTCAAGTAAAGATAAAATTAGAGATACTTAAAGATATCCTTGTTATTGATGTTTTGGAAGGCAAAGATAAACCATACAAGTGTTCGTCTGGATTTTATCTAAGGCAAGGAGCTAATTCCCAAAAAATGACGAGAGATGAAATTTTAGATTTTGCAATTGTTGAAGGAAAAATAAGATTTGATGAGCAGATAAATAAAGAATTTAAATTCCCTCAAAATTTTGATGCAAAGAAATTAAATAAATTTTTAAAATTAGGTAATTTATCAAAAACATTGAGCAATAAAGAAATATTACTAAATCTTGAGGTGGCCAGAAAAGAAAAAGGAGAATTATTGTTCAATAATGCAGGAGTTTTGTTTTTTGCTAAGGAAGTTCAAAAATTTATTTCTTGGTCAGTATTTACAGTGGTTTTATTTAAGGACAAAGAAGGAGCAGATGTAATTGACAGAAAAGAAATTACTGGAAGTTTATTTGAGATTGTAGACAAGGTAATGGATTTTGTTAAATTATACGCTAAAGTTGCTTATAAGTTTACAGGAAAGCCACAAAGGGAAAATATTTACGAATATTCTTTTGAAGCAATTAGAGAAGCGATAATTAATTCAGTAATGCATAAAAATTATTTTGAACATGGACATAATAATATTTTAAAATTTTTTCCAGAGAGGATTCAAATAGAAAATGTTTGGATTAAACCCAACCATTTCATTTTAGAAAAAACAGTTTTTAGGAGAAATAAAATTATTGCTACCTTATTTTCTAGAATACATTTTGGAGAAAAACTTGGATCAGGTATGGAGAGGATGAAATGGTATTGCAAGAAAGAAAATGCTCCTTTTCCAAAGATAGATTTTACGGGTAGCCATTTTTATATTGTTTTTAGGCCAAGCAAAGCTTATCTAAATATGACAATAAATGTCCCTGAAAATGTCCCCGAAAATGTCCCTGAAAAAAGATTGACTGTAATTCTTAAAAGTATTGAAAGTAATAAAAAAATAGCGATAATTGAACTTGCGAATGTACTTAAAGTTAATGAAAAAACAATTAAGAGAGATATTAAAAAACTCAAGAAAGAAGGATTAATCAAAAGAATCGGTGGAGCAAAAGGTGGACATTGGAAAATTATTAAAAAATTAAAATAATGTTAACCCGCTAAGGTTAACATTAAATATATATTATGAAGTTTAATAGATTTAAGAAGAAAATTAAAAAGACGATGCAAA
>Ga0208904_1001944_pt1 | contig 13504 bp, 17 predicted proteins | sample AntAceMetag02UKB_FD_184774 | JGI IMG/M metagenome (GOLD analysis project Ga0208904, IMG submission 184774) | Saline lake microbial communities from Ace Lake, Antarctica - Antarctic Ace Lake Metagenome 02UKB (SPAdes) (version 2) | ecosystem: Environmental > Aquatic > Non-marine Saline and...
GATATACTTCCATCTGGGTTTGCTCTATAATTTGTTCTACCCGTTATTGAATTTAAGGAGTCTAGTTCGTTTTGAACAACTACCGCTGGTTCGGGAGTAACTTCTTCCGGTGCTTTTCCTTCATCTGAGAGTAGTTTAGACAGTTCACTCTCTGCTGTTACTTGTGTAGCTGTTGCTTCGGGCTGCGTTTCTTCACCAACTTCCTTAAATACGTCGCCAGTCTCACCTTCAACTTTAGTTTGTTGTGCAGTAGTCGGTGATAAAAGGAATTGTTTACCCATTTGACCTAACATACTTTCATATCCGGCTCTTTGTGCCTGTCGTTGAGATGCGTCTTGGGCTATAACCCTGTTTATATCTCGTTGTGCTTCTGTGCCCATTTTACCTGTTGCTCTGCCTAATAAAGTCCCTGCTTGTCCACCTCGGACACCTTGCTTTGCAAGACTTGACTCTATCTGACCAGTAGCACTTTGTATACCTTCCGCACTTCCTTCGGCTATATCTTGTTTAAGCTGTAATAGTTCTTCGGGTGTTTTTCCAGTAGTATCGTAGAACTTCTTTTCCGACTCACCAACCCCACCCTCTGCTTTTCCTATAGCTTCTTGGTACGCCTTTCTTAACACGTCAGAAGAACCTAAACCAACGTTAAATTGTCGTTTTTGTTCCCCTAATCCTTCTGCACCTAATCCTGTACTCATTAAAAACTGTTTGTACGCTTGTGGGGTTGTGATGTCAAATTGTCTCGCCATTTCATCTACTTGTGCTTGACTCATTGCTTCTTTTGATTTTGATACATCGGAAGCAGACTTAGCACCTAACAAAGACGAACCTAAAAGACTAGAACCCATTATAACTGGAGCACTCATATTACCTTCCTCTCTAAAAGATATCCCGATAAATTCTCTTCTATTATTTTGAATTTCATTTTTTTATAGAATTGAAGCATTTTAGTGTTCGCCTTTTCTACAATAGTCCTAACCACTTTGACTCCCCTTAACCCTAATCTAAAGTTTTTAAGGAAAACAAACTTATCTTTCCCTAAATAATATCCACCATTTAAAAATCTATGATCTTCGAAATCGCTACATACAAAAAAACCTGCTAACTCACCATTTTCATACACTTTGTTCATCTTGTACATGGTATTATTTTCGTATTCTTTACATAACATATTTACATTCTCTCTATAAGTATCTTTCATTGTTTCCCACATAATGTCAGATAAATCACGTTTGCTCATCAAACCTCTTTGTTTCTTATTTTCTGTCCATGCAACTCAACCCTTTTTATTTCCACATTCCCCGTATTTACTGACATATTCCAGTACAACCATCGGCACATTCTATTAATGTTTACTATCCTATATATCGTCGTACTTTCTCCAGTTGTGCTAAAGTACATTGAGTTATAATATACTGGGTCGAAGATACTCCCCTTTAAAGTCAAGGAAGCATCTACTGGATAAGTAATATTATCGTCAGTAATAACACTAATATCAAGTGTGCAGTTTGTGCTAATCGTTATCCAAAAAACAAGCTTATTTATGAATTTAAAGTCTTTACTTACGTCTAAATACCCACTTTTAAGACTACCGATTATATCCTCACTTTTGTATTGGACTGTCTGATATTCTAACTCTATTTCCCCATCGTCTTGACCATTATAAAGTAAATCGTTCATAACTTCTAAAGTAACCGGATAGGAAACGTATGAAGTAGTCTTAATATAGTTTCTTGACCAACCTTGTGTTCTTATGTCAAATATATACTTAATCCCATCTATTGCTAAAAAGTATCTATTATCATAAAACGCACTATCTATATAAGTATAATTCTTTAATTTTAGATCAAGAGTCTTTCTTATGTTTTGTCCCCAATTCTGTGTAGTGATATTGTCAATAACCGTAACAACAGGGATTTCACTTACCCCAGTAATCATTCTTATATCGTTAAGACTTGAAGCGAATATCAACCCACCAACGAAATTAGCGAAAGAGGGCATACGCTGTACTGTGTACCCACTTTTCATACCAACATTAGCCCTTGTAGGTCTTACAGACGTGACATCTGCATCACTATCCCAATCTAATATGTATATGTTCCTTTCACTACCGACAACAACCTTTGAAAAGTCTATACCTAGACCAACAAGGGGTGTATTGTCGTTTCCATAATTTGCCACATCAATAAAGTTAGCTAAATCCCACACTTCCACGCTTGTGTCGGTCTTAAACGCCTGTGTTGGGTACATATCAACCTTTACACCGTACAATGCTTGGTTTGCTACCCCTAAATGGTACGGTTTAGGCAAGGCATTGTTTGTGGCTGGTATCGCAGCACCTAAAGCACCATCTGCTGTGTCGTCTAAGTATGTAGTGGTTGTGTTATCGGCGATTGTAGCAACAAGTTTTAAATCAGAACCACCAGCATCTGTTCTGTATAGCTTCCTAGAGGTCGTTCCCGAATATCCTAAAGGCAATGTGAGTGTTATTTTACTTGAAGATACTGTCAATGTGTTTGATACACTTCCGATAACTTCTTCACCACCCGTCGTTACATACGTTAAAGCGTAATAATACGCACCGTTAGGGTTTCCTGCTGTACTTGCATCTTTAGCAACTGGTGATCCCATTTCTGCAACAACACCCAAAGCACCATAATATATATTTACGTTATCTTTACCATTTGATATGAACAATTTATCCTTATATACTGCAAAACTACACTTTCCAGTAGTTAAACCAGACTTCAAAACTACTTCTGTGGTAGTAGCACCCTTATATATTACCCCATTAGTTACTGCGATATATTCGGTGGTTAAAACATTGCTTAAATTGAGATATTTGTACTCAAACAATCCGTCAATGACCGAAGAACCGATAGTATTGGCTAAAGAAGGGCATAATATCTGTGCTACACCCTTGAGTGCTGTATTTGGGAAGTTAAAGTTTGACATATTGACGAAATACTTAAAATCTACCTGTTTGGGATCTTCGTCGTTCTTTAATCCACCAAAATCCTCTACTATAATGGAAGCATTTTGTGCTGTTTTCATTGTTTCCCTTTAAAAAATAACATTCGCTCCGTATGCAAGACCACTCTCATTTACGGGGTTGGGTGGCCTAGTGCTTACTCCCTGTCTACCGCTATAATACCCTTTCAAGACTTCAAGTCTGTACTGTTTGTATAACTTTTCAGAGTCTATCTTGTAAAAACCAGCCCTATCAGCATCAAGTTTTAATACAAGGTTGTACGCTGCTGCTTTGATTATACCTTGCATGTGTTCGTCACAAGGTTCAAGAACTCTCGCAAGTTCCCCAGCAGAAATACTATCGTCGCTTTCAACTGTAATTTCGATAGGTAGTCTACAATAATATATAAATAAGTTGTTCATTGTAACGGTAGCATCTTCTAAATGACTCGCAGCAGTTGTCATTTCAACGCCTCTTACACAACCGTATAAATTTGTAGCATCTTTATAGGAATATAATATTTTCTCGCTGTCAATAGTTACTCGTCCATTAGAAGCGACAAACCCTGTCGTACTTGTGATAGGAATTGTAGTAACAGAGTCATTTATTCCTGCGGAAAGTGTTGAGGTTGGTGCTGACTCGCTGTTTATTGGGCTGATATTAAAGTATTGCGTATGTCCAGCGTTCCATGACATAAGCCAGTTGGCTATACCACGCATAGGTGAATATCTAAACGTGTTAAAAGTATCGGCTTGACCTTTCATGTCCATACCGAATATAGTACCTTGAACGATTACTGCCATATAGAAATATGCCTCACTTCTTAAAGCAAGTGTAGGTGCATTAATGAATATTGAATTTGTGGTGATACCAACGGAATAAACGTCTTGTATTCCTTTAGTTACCGCAGAATAATCACGCAACTGGAACATTAACTCGTCTACATACTGTTGGTTTGTAAATAAAGAGTTAGCTGCTTTACTTGTAATATCATCTAGCGTTCCAGCTTTAAACGTCAACATTCTCAACGCTTCTTGTACGTTCATAGTTACCTCAAAATGGTAGAGGGGACAGGGACGGGATAAACCCTATCCCCCCTTAGTTTTTTACATTATATCCCGATTGCCATATACGACCCGACTTCGCTTGAAGTGGTAATAACGGTAACTGCACCATCTGTGTTTGACAGAGGTAACGTCTCGTTATACGTTGACTGATTGCCTGAAACCGAAGCACCACTTGGTGTCAAAATAAAGGTTTCAACTACGTTCAAGTCAGTAACTATTTCTCCAGTAGTAACACTATCAGAGTCATAAGTACCAAATACAATGCGTTTCGGTCCTGCGTGTACTTCTTGTCTCGTGTGACTAAATGCCATTGTACTCCTCCTTATAGTGCTAGTGCAACTCCGACCCATTTACCGAATAAATAGAACCCTCTGTCAGACTGGGTACTGTTTACTCCAGTAGTTTCTGTGAACATACCAACTGTGGTTGAAGATATTGTCACATCACCAGTATCTTTAACGGTCGTTAAACCTATCTGGATACGTCCTGTGTTACCTAAAACCGTGCTTGTAGTATTAACAACCGAACACAAGCCTTCCGTCGCTACAAACCCATAATAATCTTTCGTAAACGCTATTTGCGGTACTGCTGCCTTGATAGCGTTTGCAGTAAGAGTTACTGTTGGTAGTTTGCAACGTACTTCACCAGCACTTGTGGTTGATATTTCTATCGCATACGTTCCATAAGCAGTCAACGCAATAGGTGCTTGAATATAGGTATATTCAGTCATTGCGGTGTTGCTGTCGTCAAATACTACGATCTTCATTCCAATAGGATATTTCCTTGCAGAAGTCGGGGTACTTAAATCGTTCCACGACCCTATACCTAAAGGATTTACTATCGTTTTGTTACCTGCTAGTAGAGGCATAGATACAAACAGTCCTATTGAAAACATTACTACTAATCTCTTAATCATTTCTATTCTCCTTGTTTAGTTTTTTTCAATTATCCGATATTTTTTGCAACTGCCATCAAACGTCTGTTCAAGTTGATTAACTCACCTGATACAAAGTTCTGGTAGCTGTTGGTTGTGGTGTTCGAAATACGAACCTCACCATCAAACGGTGACTTCTTTCCAAACCCGTAATGATACCAAAATTCCATGATACTTTCAGGGAACATTGTCAACCAGTTATCGGTCGTTCCTGCTGTTCCTGTGCCTGGTGCATCTGCATCTGGGTAAACATCTACTCCGTCAACAGTAAACCCTACGAAACCAGCTTTTATCATCTCACTTTCGTTTAAGAAGATTTGCTGATTCTGCAACGCAGTTTTAAGCTGTGAATACACAAGCCCGTTACACGTTGACATTATTTTCTTGCCTTTACCATATCCACGAACACGAAGCCGAAGATCAGTAGCCATTTTGTTGAAGTTATCGTAAGAAATGGTTGTGAAGTCAGTATCATCGTAGATAAGCGGTAAAAACGCATCAGAAGCATAATCGGTATCGGTAAGACCACCGTATGCTGTGCCGGAAGCAGCTGCCATATCTTGAATTCCTTGAAAGTTCAACGCATTGGTCGCTGTACCATTAAATGCAATGTTCCATGTACGAACTGCGTCCTGCAAAGAACCTTCAATCTTCGTTTTCATAAACTTAACAATTTCAAGTGGACCAGAAGCTATGTTATAATCAGCTAGTGAGAAATTGGTGTTGAAATTGAAGTATTTCCAGTTGAATATCTGGTACTGCAACTGTTGCGAAGGTGTTACGTCAAGATTTGCACCTGCACCAGCGATAAAACCCTGTGAAGCATTTGCAATTAACTTAATCGGGCATTGAATAAACAATCCACCGACTTGCTGTCTTTTCTGTGGTCCGGTTACAATCGAAGTTAGTTTCGTTTCTCTTTCGAGTGCATCGGGTACTAATTTATTGATCTTAGCCAATACTGCGGCTTGTAGTTCATTGGTCTGTATAGCCATTTTCTATCTCCTATTTATTAGGAGAACGCTTTAACGACAACATCGTCGAATGAGTCGCCTCCTGTTGATTTAGCTGGTACGGAATCGCTTCCACCAACTATCTTTTTGCCATGTATCTTTGTTAACTCTTGCAACTGTTCCTTCTTCACTTTTTCCGAGTAAAGCTTCTCAATATCACCTGCATACTTGTCTTTAAAGAAAGCATACAACAAATTAGGTGGTACTTTCGATTCCATCGCTTCACTCATAAAAGCTTTTTGTATATCATCGGTGAACGTAAAACCAATTTCATCAGAGTATTGTTTAATTTTACCGAAGTTATCAGCAATAGATTTCTTTGCAGTTTCTACTTGTTCTTTCTGCTCATTTTCTTTTTGCTTACTTTCAAGCGTTTTGAGTCTAGTGTCTCTCTCTTTGTGTGCTTCGATCTGTTCCTTTGTCCAACCCGGAAAATCTCTTTGTGCTTTCTTCGCTTGTAAATCGTTAAAGAAATTCACAACTGTCGGGTTAAACTCGCTATCCTCTAGCCATTCAGAAAGAAACGTGCCATTAGAAACAACTGGATTGTCGGGGTCTTTGAAACTTTTTAGTTCTTCAAACACTCCCTTTATCTGTTCTTCTGTTGGCTCGACACCAAACTGCTTAAATAACTCCGTAACTTTCCCCACTTGTATTTCAAGTGCGGTGTGTTTTTCTTTAAGAGGACTGTGTACTTTTTCAAGTTCCCTGTATGATTTATACAAACCATTAGGATCTTTTTTCCACATCTTCTCGTGTCTCTCGTCTTGTGTCCAGTCATTGACTTCCTGCTTCGGTTCGGTTACAGGAGTGTTTACCTGATCCGCACTTGCTTGGGTTGTATCTACTGGTGGTTTTACTTCTTCCGTTGTGTTTAATGGATCCATTTTGTTTCTCCCTTTTCTTGTTCAGGGTCATACCCCGTTTATTATGACTACTTACCAAACGGATTAACGTTGTTGATAAGTTCGTCTATGTCTGATTCATTCAAAGACCTAGCCCTTTCTAACAAGAGCTTCCCTGCTTGTTTGATCTGATTGGGGCTAAGAAATACTGTACCAAAATCTCTTGGGTCAACAAACCCCGACTGTGGTAGTTTGCTTTTACCTTGAGAGTAACCCATTTCCTTAATTACATCATCTTGCGTTGACATATTTTATGCTCCCATTTGACTTTTTACTGCGTTCATCATTGCATCGTCTCCACCTTCACCTACGACTTCTTCTGAGACTTGCTCCTCTTGTTCTGCACCTAACAAAGACTGTGCAATCTGTTTAATCTGATTAATGTCGTTACTAGCCATAATCTGCTCTAGCCCACCCTTAACCATTTCCATGTGCTGACCATGTGCTTCGGGACTCATTGCCATTCTAATTCACCACCTTTTTATGTTTATTGTTTTCTTCTTCTAATATCGTTCCAGCTATCTCACGACCCTGTGCATCCTCAACAGGATTAGCGGATATTTTACCTTTAGCTACTGCAACTATATCTTTAACGTCTGCCTTGCTTGTCACCTCACCTACTGGAGTGGTTTCTAACGTGTCTACTGCACCGTCCAATCCTACCATACCTAGTAATTGACCAACTGCTACGTTATGACCTTTCTGTAACGCACCTAACAAGTCAGCAGCAGCAGCCATTATTTGTGGATTAGATATAATATCTTTTAACGATATTTTCTTTTCAGAAGTTTCTTTTTGCTTCTTCGTAATTAACTGTACAATAGCCCTGTAATTAGGTACATCTTTCGCCCTTAGATACATTTCCATAGCATCTGGGTCATTAAGATTAATAGCACCTATCTTTATAATGTCATCAATTAGCTTAGAGTTCTCACGTCTTGAACGTGGTACATCAAGGCCAGCCGATACCCTTACTTTAAATTTCCAGTTATTGTCAATGGTAATCTCTTTAGCAACCTTGCCAGCTTCGTCTATTAATTTAACTGTTCTTTTATCGCCACTCTTACCAAACTCTGCATAATTCATTCCGTCAGATACGGTACTTAACTTAATAAGTCTTTGTACGTTATAGTTACTTTGCACAAGGTTTAGTATCTTCTCGCTTTGATCTATCTTATAGTTTCTAAAGTTACGTTGTAACGATCTGATACAAGTCAATGGGCTTTCTTTTATCTGTTCCAACTGTTCAGCAGAGTTTACCCCTGTCGGTTGCATACCAGATATAAGTAAATCGTTTATATGTGCTGTCTTGTATGCTTCGCTTTCTAACTGTTTAATTAATTCTAGTAATTTCAATCCTTCTGTAATAGCACCATTGTTAAGTATAGGGGGTATTTTAGTCTCACCAAACATCTCGGTTGAAGGAACAAAGGTCATTGGGTTTTGTACGAAGTCACCCTCTTTCACTATACCTTTTAGTATGTCCGGTAAAAGAACTGTATTAACATGATTGTACATCAATATTCTTAAACGTGCATAAGCACCGTTTATCCGGTCTTGTATAGGGATTAAATCGTCTATCTCTGACTTACCAACGAAGTTACCTTCGTTTACTGGCTTAAATATATCTATGTTGCCTAAATTAACAAAGCTTTCCGGTGCTGGTTTATCTTCAAATATAAGCTTCTTGTTCTCGTCTTTAGCAAACATAATCATACGTCCATAAGGATATTTAGCTTGTCCTTTCTTCTTTACGTTCTCGGACTCGTTACTCTCCCCCTCAACTGGTGCATAAACTGATCCGTCCATGATAAACATAACAACTAACTGGACTACTTTACTGCTCTCTATACCGCTTGTATCGTACACATAAGATTGAGAAGCAAACTCGCCTTGGCTTATATTTACAACCCCTTTCTGGTTACCTTTCATTACCTCTGAATAAGCAACTGCAATTGAGTCTATCTTCTTACATACTTCATCATTATACGTTCCATCTGTATTCTTTCCATATCTCTTCTTTAATACAAGGGGGTTTAACTCTATCTCATACCCTTGGAACGTGCAATCAGCTATATTGTGTGCGTTTTTATCCCATCTGTAATTCTTAGGGTCTATTCTTTTTATACATACTTCACCTCTTGGGTCTTTATCTGTTTCTATTGTTACTTGCGACAACCCCATACCTGATACTTGCCCGTCTCTCATAAGTATCTCGTCTGTTTCTGACTCGTTGTTCATCTCAAGTATGTTCTTTAGCTCATCGTTTAACACATCAGCATAAGCCTGTATGTCCTTCATCTTCTCAACACTTACAAAAGAGTTAAGGACAGGAACTACTTCGGTAGTGTACTTAATATCAAGTGCTTCTGAACCCTTTACATCAATGATACGCTTAACTATATTGCAAGTGGTCTTGTTCTGTCCGGATAGTTTAGGAACATTGGGAGCATAGTCACCATTGTAATATGTATAGTTTTTGTGAAACTTAGTAGCCAAACATTCCGATTGGTTCTCCCATAAATCCCAACATAAATCCCATAGTGCAGACATTCCATTAGGTTCGTCTCCGTCACCATTAAACAGTTTCTTCACTCCGTTAGCTATTTCCTTGTAGTCCATTATACCCTCTATTACCCGTATACTTCATATCTTTTAGCTTTCAAACTATCGTCTTTCCTTGCTTGTGCAACCATTTCTTTATGGTAACTACGTCCATTGGCTATCTCTCGTAACGAACTATCAACCTCTTTCTCTATCTTCTTGCCTAACTCATCACTTGCTCTTTTCTTGTATATCTTTGACATACGTTCTGCTTCACTAAACGAAGTCATTTTATACCCTTCTCGTTCCTTAGACCTTAGAACAGCAGAACTAGATACCAACATACCCAAACCATAGTCAAAGTAAGTGTTCCATACGTTCCTTGATTTACCACCCCAGCCTCTTTTCCAGTATAGCAATGTGTCAAAGTCATACCTAGCGTTAAAGTATTCCCTAAACCATAAAGGTATGGGAATATATACTTGCACATACTTGTTACCGAAGGTTACACTCTTATTTACTACGCATATATCTATATAATGGACTACATCGAATACTATGCTTCTAATCTTCTTCATCACTCTTGCCTTCAAGTTTAACCATCCTTTGCAATAACTTACTGTCCTCTTTACGCAACGTCTCTATAAGTCCATTCAATGTGGCTATACGTCCTTGTGTATTCTTTGGATCACGCCACCCTCTCAAGTCTCTTAACAGTATCTCTAAGTTACCTACCCTACCTGATAACTTACCTAACGCAGTTTCTAATTCTTTTAATTCCATATATATCTCCCGTTTTATGTATTTAGCTACTTGCTTTCCTAACTATATCCTGTATAGCTTTAGTATTAATCTTAGGTGGCTCAAAGAAGTACGTCTTTTTAAGTAAGCTTTCAATGTAGTCTACTCGTTTCTTTAACTTATCCATTTCAGCGTATGGGTTTACTACTTCTTTATTCTCAACCTTCTTTTCTACTGGCTTCGGTGCTTCCTGTGCTTCCGGCACTTTAGGCTCGGCCTTAAGTTCATCTTTCTTGTTCATCATAATCTCCCTAGTTTATTATTTTCGGCTTTGTCGGATCAACTGTTATAACTGGCACTAATACGTTCAATCCTAACGCCTCACATATTGACTGTATATCTTTCTCCGCTTCTTCTTTTGTTAAGTACAGGTTCTTGAGCGGGATTGCAATGCCTATAAACGAGAATACTATAAAGAATACAGGTCTTGCCTTGTTACTTAACTTCTGCACTTCGACCTTTTCTTGTATCATAATCGTTTGTAACAAGTCTAAATTTACTCTTACCTGCTTACCTGCCAACGCAGTTAAATCTACTAACATTCTACACCTCCCGTTTTAAGATATTTGGTTTGCTGTATCTGCATCATCATGTGGATGTACGTTCCTATAATACAATGTCTGCCTTATTCTCTCTTCCTTATTTCTATCCCTAGCTTTCGCCATGTACTTAGATAGCCCGTATTGTGTACTATTACAAGTGTGGTCATGCTCTTTAACTGGCTCAACTCTAGCTGACTTCTCGTTCCATGTATATCCTTTATGCTCTGTAATGTGCATAGGACAATTATCTTTATTAATAAATAGAGTGTTACTTGAAAACCTTGTCCTTATATGGCTTATCTGGTTCTCAACGTCTTTCTTCGCATCAGCTACTGGTATTCCGTTCCCTTTATACTCTCTTTTGACTTGACTAGCTGGGTCTATTCTAAACTGGCACCTACTTAGCGATATACCCCATTGGTTCAGCTTGTACTTAATCTGTTGTACTATCTCCGCTACTCTACCATCATGGTTGTACACTTCATCAAAGATATGTGCTACACCCCTATCATCTACCGCTATGAAACTAACTGCTGTATATCTTCCTGTATCTATCCCGATATATATATTCCACCAATCAGATATGAAACCTTGCTTCATCTCTACGCAATGTGTCAGTACGTCAAACTCTTTGTATATAAGACCCGTATAATCCTCAAAACTAGCTTCATACTCTTGCCTAAAGTATTGAGGTGCTAGTTCAGCCCTTGCCTTTTCTATCTCTTCCTTATCAGCGTACGGGTTCTCTTCTGTCTTAAAGCTAAATGAGGCATAGTCTGGATCAGCACTTATCATTCTGTTATCAATAGTCCGGTACGCTAAATCGTTGTACTTAGCATCTTTGATATACTGCTCGTATAAATGGTTGCTCTTACCTTTAGGAGTACCGATAAATGTAGCCCAGCCCTTACTAATTGTGAGCATAGGCCTTACAATCTTAGTCCATACTTCTCGCTTAATATCTGCATACTCATCGAGTACAGCTCCCATTAGGCCTACACCTCGTAGACTATCGGGGTTATCTGCACCCATTAACCGTATCTCGCCATTATTAACTAGCTTAATGAATAGATCGCTTTCGTTCTTGTCTTTCCTTAATTCAGCAACTGCGTAGTATTTAAGCATCTCCCACGCAATTAGTTTCGCTTGTTTAAACGAGGGTGCTATGTACCAATACTTTCCGCCTGTTTTCAAAGAACACTTTAGCAACTCATTTACTGCGTATATTGTCTTTCCGAACCTTCTACCGCATACTATCGTTTTATATCTATGTGGGTCATTATGTAAAAGTAACTGTCCTCTATGTGGTCTATAAGGTATTACTATTCGGGTTTTAGCCATGCGACCTCAATAGCCTTTCCGTCCTTACCAGAATGTTCAATCTTTTGTATATGTTGCCAATCACCCTTCTTTCTATTGCATAACCAAAACATACAAGCAACAGCATCAGGTGGATAATGCCTTTCAATATCTTCTGTAACTATATCCCCATTACTACAAAATACCTTAGTTTCTCTATGTGTATATCCATTAGCTCTCTCAAATAGTGACCTCTCTACCTCTGAATCAGCTATTGCCTTACCCTTTTTTATAATGTCCGAAAACTCTTGACTTTCTTTATATAAACTTAAAGAACTCCTTGATATTTTAAACACTTTTGCCATTTGCTCATCAGTAAAGCCACGTTCACATAATAGCTTTAATATTTCAAGGTCTATGGTATCTTTCTTAGATGGTCTACCCATTAACTTAGCTCCGATACTATTGCTTTTAGTTCTTTATCTTCTGTATGCTTTTGAAACCAAGTCTTATACTGTACTTTAGGTATGATGCTCTTTAAGGGATCAACCTTAATTACAAACGCAAAATAGAATGCCCTTAATGTTAGTAATATAAAGGCATATACAACAGTCATGAATATAATAAACCTTACTAGATCATTTTCCATTAGACAATACATTCCCTTTATTTAATAAAAGATATTTAATATTTTCACCTCTCAATATCCGGCATCGGTAGAATTGCTATAACGAACACTCCAGTCTATTGACAAATAAAAAAAACGAGTGCCGACCTATAATTATTTGATTCTATTCCTATTTTACGCATTATTCCCTTCCAAGTCTAATTAATATCCCACCATATTCCTTAACTATTCTTTTAATGGCTTCACGAACTAGTTTTATATCTTTCTTACTTAATTTGTTCATTATCCACACACCTTCCTTACAAGGTTAAAGCAACACATCAAACTACATAACTTATCAATGCTTTTACGCATTTTTACCTTCTGCCTCTTGGTGAGAGGACGTTTACCTTGCATCTTGACCTTTTTCTTTTCGCTTCGGATCGTAACCCTTGTCTTTTATAGCTGATGGCCAACCCTTACTGTCTTTCATTGTTACTCCTAATAGTTTGCTGATTAAAGAGTAGTAAGCTTAATCCTAAATCCCAATCAACTAGAGAAATAAGTCTAACTCCGCTACCAAACTACGTTAATTAAGGCACTCCGTCAAATCCCATAGGCAATTTTTTCACCGAAACAGGTTCGCCATTCAATATGGTAGTGTATAACTTCGGCTCACTATACATGACGTACAAACGTGCCATTAAGATATATTTTCACCGCATGATACCCGGCATCGGTAGAATTGCCATAGCGAACACTCCGAGGTATAGCGAATGAAAAAAAGCGAGTGCCAACCTATAATTGGTTGAAATCTGCCC
>Ga0208904_1001946_pt1 | contig 13496 bp, 23 predicted proteins | sample AntAceMetag02UKB_FD_184774 | JGI IMG/M metagenome (GOLD analysis project Ga0208904, IMG submission 184774) | Saline lake microbial communities from Ace Lake, Antarctica - Antarctic Ace Lake Metagenome 02UKB (SPAdes) (version 2) | ecosystem: Environmental > Aquatic > Non-marine Saline and...
TATCTTGCTTCTCTTATTACCTGGCTTATTTTGGTTACAAATAATCTAATTGTCTTTTTTCTCATTGGGTCACCAGCAGCTAAAGCATCTTCATCTATATAAGCAATTGTATCTTGTTTGTAATCTTTATCTTCATCTAAATATTGAATCTCTAAAACATTAGGAACATCTTTTTGGGATTTCCAACTTTGTTTAAAGGAATCTTTAATTATATTACCCATTGTGAATAGCTGAACAGGTGTTTCATCTTTATCTATTCTTATTTTTACGTTACCACCAGAATAAAAAGGCATCCCTCTAAATGTCATACATAATTGATTAATTGCATCTAAAGCTCTTGTTGCTGAATCTAATACTACATTTAATTGAAATCTTTTTTCGTATCCTCCTTCACCGTCTGATACTTTTTCTTCACAATACTTAGCCATTTCTAAAAATAAAGCATCATCAATATCTGTTGAATCAATAAATTCGCCTAAACCATATCTTGTATTTATTAATAAATCTTTTATGCACCAAATAGGATTAGCACTCCACTTAGTTACATATGTAACATCATCCCAAGCTAATTCAGTATCATCTGCTAATAATTTCCATTTTGAATTTACGTCATCATAATAATAATCTTCCCAATCTTGAGCAGCACCACCTACAGTTTTAATATCTGGTATACTTACTTTTACTCCTTCTACTAATGAAGTAAAATTTGGCATTCCTCCACTTAGTTGGTCTGTTGCTAAAGCTTCGATTCCTAATAACGCCGTATTAGGATATCTAAAGTCATCCAATTTAACTTCATCAAGTTGAACCCAAGTTAAATCACCTTGCATTATTGGGTCTAAAGAAGAATCAGCAGATGTTTTTGTTACTCTAATGTCATATTGCCCTGCTGTTAAACCTATTTTCCTATATGTTCGTCTTAGAGTTGTTCTTGATTTTGCTGTAATTGTTGTTGAACCCAAATCAGTATATGAAGGAGCTGCATGAAGTTTATATTCTACTTTATAAGTTACACTCCATTCTTGAATTCCCCCAGTAGTATTTTGTTGATATAAACCACTAGGGCATTGTAAATAAATATTAAATCCTTCAACATCTGAATCAACTGTAGTATAAACATAGGCATTATCTTTAGTCATATTAGTATTTACATCATATAAATTATGAGCGTCTTCAAAATTTGGTATCATTGCTTGGTCGTTTGTTCCCATTTTAGTTGTTGTAGAAATTCCATCATAATTAGCAGATGGATTATCATTAATTAAAATAGTCCCAATTGAATTTATTTCTCCTTCTGATAAAGCTAATAAAACATTTAGATAATTTTTATCTCCATCTGTTCTTATGTAAGCATTGATTATATTTCCGCCTACTCTATGTTTTCCATAAATAACTGGAACTGCTATTCCAACCTCTTGAACTGTTCTTATCCCACTCCAACCATATGTTGGGGAACTTTCATCTAAACCTTCACCCATTCCCCCAAAACTACCTGTTCTTGGTTTGTTAATAATAGCTGAAACAATTGAATAAGCAGTAACTGCTATCGAAGCTACTAAAACTACTCCTTGCCAAAAAGTAGCTGCTGCCCACCAAGTAGCAATTGCAGTAAATTTAGGTTCTCGTGTTATAATTATTTCTGTATCTTTTTTAACTTTAGAATTTAAATCAACTTTCTTTCCATTAATAATTGCTTTTATATCTGTAGTTGGATACCCCAATATCTTTACACAATCCAGTATGGTTTTCCCTTCTACTTTATCAAAAGGAATAACTTCAACTTTTCTTCCTTTGTATTTTAATATATTTGGAATATATTTTAATTTAACACTCATATCTATAATATCCTTCTACTCTTTCTTCCCAACCAGCTGTCAATCTTGTAATTACAACTCCTACTTTTGTTCCATGAATAAACTTTCCATTTGATAAATAAACACCAGCATGAAAAGTAACTCCTTTTGAATTGTTAAATAAAACAACATCTAAATATTTAGGTTGCTTTACTGGTTCCCAATTTTCATAATAATTATCTATAAATAAATTCTTATCATGCAAAGACCAATTTCGTTCATAATTTTCTAAATCTAAAACATTTACATCAAAACATTCTTTATAAATGAATAAAATTAATCCCCAACAATCCACCTTACCTTCTTCTCTTCCGTGATGTAGATATTGCCAGCCTAAATATTTACTAACTAATTGTTTTTCGGATAATATCATCTTGTATAAATTGCTCTCGAAGGAATACTGGGAAAAGCCCCATATCTACTTGAATTGTTTAAAACTCTGCATCTACTTAATACTTTTGAACATTCTGTTTCAGCTCCTACATAGCCACATTCAGGTGATTTAAATTTCCAACCGCAAGTATTTCTTGAAAATTTTCTTGCTGGTAATTCAACTTCTAAAACATCAAATTTACTTGTTAAGTTAAATTCAACATTTTGTTGGTCTGCAGTATATGAATCAATATAATAAATATGTTTGATATAAGCATCTGCATCATCTAATAAATCAGCAAATACTTGTTTTATCTCTACTTTTAATCCCCTAAAATCATTTGCTTCTAAATAAGCTTGAATTAATCTTGACACATTACCTAATATTACTTTAATAGTATCAATTTGTCCTTTTGTATTTTCAGAAATAAATTCATGAGAAATTGGAAATTTAGTATATTCTTGACTATCAAATGTTATATTAGTATTATAATTTGTGAAGAATAAATCAGTGCTTCCATCGTAATCATAAATAGTATAAAGATACAGTGGTTGGTTCTCTTGAGCATTCTTAGATTTTACAAAATCAGAATCTAAACTTCTCATAAAACCTCCACTAAAGTAACTTGGCAATTATATGAACCAATATTTTCTCTTTCAAAAACAAATGAATTTTCTTTAAACCTAACTGTATAAGTTACGCTATCTAAAGGTTCTGTAAATTCAAATGAATCATATATCCCTTCTCTAGCTATAAAGTAATCTCTAATTTCTAACATTTCTGCTTTAGTATTAACATTAAAAGAAAGTTCAAATTCTCTTTGACTAGAAGACCTTTTCTTTCTATATTGATTAATCCCATTTTCAAATTCTGTTTTTAAAACATCAAAGTTAACAGTTACTTTATAAGGGAAACCTCTTTCAAATAAATTATAATCATTAGCCATTTTAATTACCTACTATATTTTTTTATTGCCTCTCTAAAATTTGAGTTACTTCTTAATGATTGGGCTAATCCTGTTGAAAGTGTTTCCATATTTCTTGATACATCTCTTGAATCCCAAGCTTGTATTACTACTATTGGTTGAACTATTGTCTCTCCACTTCGTGCATTTTCTTGAGTCGGAACAACTGCTTCTCCTTTATGTAATTGATATAACCCTGTTGAAGGTACAAAATCAGTTCCGGTTGCAAAGCTAGTTGTTGGAGGAACCCAAGCTGAAAGAGAACTAGAAGCAGAACCAGCAGAAGATACAGCTGAAGCTAATCCCGGTGATGAAGATGCAACCCCTCCACCGAAAAGCATCCCTAATCCTGTTTTAATTCCAGTCATTATTTGTAATGCTACCCATTCGGCTGCTAAATTTGCCATCATTTGAAGAACTGCATCACCAAATTCTGCAAATGCTTCTTTTGCGCTTTGCAATTCACCTTTAAATGCTTTGAAAAAGAAATTAGAAAAAGCATTTTGTATATTAGCAGCTGACTGAGTTGCTAGTTTTTCCATAAATTTAAATGACTCACCTGTTTCTTCAGCCACTTTTTTAGTATTTGCAGTTTGTAAAGCATAATAATCTATAATTATCTGACTCATTATTTCATATTCTAAATCAGTCATGTCTGTCTTTTCTTTTAATGCTTTTAATGTAGCATTTTTTTCAAATTCAATTGCTTTAACTCTTTTAGCAACCCCTTCTAATGATTCTAATGTTAATTTTTTTTCCCATTCTCTATATTCAGCTTTCCTTTTAATTTGTTTTATCAAATTTTCTTCAGAAACTTTAAATCCTTCTTCTTGAACTTCAGCTAATGTTTTATTATTTGTAATTGCATTTTTTAATTGACCATTTAATTGTAAAAGACGAATTGTTAAAGAATGTATTTGTTTCTCTTCTTCTTCTGTTGCCCCACCAGCTTGTTTTGTTGCTTCAATCAATTTAAGTAAAGAAATAATTGCAACTGAATTTTGTTTAATTTCTTGCTTTTGGACATCAGTTAACGTATCTGCTCTTTCTCTTAATAACTTATTATTTTGTGCAATAGCTTTGGATAATGCAGTTCCAGTTGAATTAATATAATTTTCTTGAGCTTCTTGTGCGGCTTTATTTGCTTTAGCGGCTTTCCACCAAGCATCAGCTAACTCAATAACTTTATAAACTGCTATTGTTATAACTCCAATTACCCCTAATAATAAAGCATTATGACTCATTAAAAATCCATTTGATATAATTATTTTAGTTGTTAATGTGGCATAAGCCCAACCTAATCTTTCAATTAATAAAATAAGACCTGGAAATGACATTAATAAAAATCCTATTGGGATTAACATTCCTCCTATTGCGGCAGTTACTTTTATTATCCACCCGAATAATTTTTTGTTTTCTTCTGCAAATTTGCTTACTTTCCCGGAAGCATCAATTAAAACTTTGATTAAATCTTTCATAGCTGGAACTAATGCTGTTCCTATTACTACTCTTGAATCAAAAATAGCTGCTTTTAATCTATCCCATTGAAAGGAAAGAGTAGTTGTTGCTTTTTCAAATTTCTTTTGTGTTAAGCCAGCTCTATTTAAAATTGCTGTATGGTCTAATAGTGCTTCATTAACATCACTCAATGCAACCGCCCATCCTAATAATCCTCTAATGTTTGGAGATAATTTGGATAAGTATTCTATTTGTGCCCCATTTAATTTCTGTAAAGTTTTTACAAAATTGTCTCCTCTTAAAGCATTAACATTCCATTCTAATCCCATTTCTTTTGCAGTATCAATTGCTTCATCTTGAACTTTTAAAACTGACCTTAAAATCCCCCTTAATGCAGTTTGTGATTTTTCTGCAGATAAACCACCTTTAGTTAATACAGATATTGCTGTTCCATAATCTTCTATTGTCATTCCTGCTTGTGCTGCCATAGCTGCTGTAGTTCCTATTGAGCCAGCTAATCCTTCAAATGTAATTCTACCTCTTTCTACAACTGAATGCATCCAATCTGCTGCATCCGTAATGCTTTTTATTTCTCCCTTAAAGGTTTTCATTATTGTTAATAAAGCATCAGTTGCAACATCAACAGAAGTAAAACCTCCAACAGCTGCTTTAGCTGCAATTGTCATAAAGTTCATTGCATCGCCTGCAGCTACCTGAGCTGATAAAACATCATAAGTTCCTTTTGTTAATGATTCAGTTGTTTGTCCATATTGAATCGCCATTGCTCTAAGTTCAGTTGAAAATGATGGAAGGAAGTGTTCTGTTGTGGTAGTTAACATTGAATTAACAAAAGCCATTTGCTTTTCAAAATCCATTGCTGCTTTTACTGAAAATGCTAAAGCTGCGGTAATAGCTGCACCTGCTATTAACATATTTCTTCCAGCTGTTTTAAATACAGCGGAGTTAGCTTGTACTGCTGCTGATAAAGAAGTAACTTGACCTTGTGCAGTTCTCATTCCAGCTACAAAGCCAGCCATATTTAATGTTAATAATACTGAAAGATGTCCTAAATTGTCAAGAGCCATTTACTTTTTCACCTTTTTCTTTATTATTTTTTTAATTCTTCCCAAATTGAAATTTCCCATTGGAAGGTTATCCCCTTTAATTACTGGTGTTCCATTATTTTTATTTCGTTCTTCTTGTGCCTTCTTTTCAACTTCAATTGCTTTCAAAAAAATTGCAACGTTTAAATTAAATTCTTGTAATGGTAATTCGAGAATCTCCGACGGGAGTTTATGATATCTGCAACCCATTGCATCAACTATTATAGGTAAATCACCTTTTAAAAAAGGTTTTAGGTTTTTTATTTGCATTATCTAGTTCCAGCTATGGAATTAATTAAAAATGCTTGGTCTTCTAAATTAATTTCACTCCAGAATAGATATTCATCTTTCTTTTCCGGGTCAAACTTGATTAAAATCTTTGGTTGTAAAATTCCCTTTTCTATTATTATTTCTATAAAAGCATTTAAAAATTTATTTGTTTCTTCATCTGCTGATGCTTTTTTTAAATCTTCTGCTTTTTTTTCTGATTGAACAAATTCAATAAAAGGATTAGGTACGTCTTTTAATCCATTTTTTATAAAATCAATCGGCGAAAGTTTTTTAATTTTAAATTTTGCCCCTGATGGAACAGTTATTTCACATTCTTTAAATACTTTCTTTCTATATTCACTTGCTGTTATTACTTGTTCTTCTTTAGCCATTTTGCTCCTTTTATTTATTTAATTAATACTTTAATTAAAAGATGAATCAAGACATTAATTCTTCTTTTATATCTATTCTTCTAATTCGTCTTCAATATATCCAATCTGTTTGCCGGTAGGCATATCAGTATCTGGAAATAACATAAATGTTACTGGCAGAACTGCTATATTATCTTTCGCTAATACAGTATCTCCTACTTCAGAGATAAATGCTTTGTAGCAATAGAACTTCCTATCAAGACCTTCTGGTGATACCCCATAAAACTCTAAAGCCTTATAAGCCACCGTAGAAGTTGTCCCTAAAGACAATGTCTGAGTTGGGCCTGCTGCACCAACTGCATCAGATACATCCCAAACAACTTTAAGATTAGCAAGAGTTGCCTCTGCTATTTCAGTCTTAACAGTATAAGATTCTCTTACTTTTGATAATCCAACTGGACTTAAATTCTGGTCAATTATCTTTTCAAATACTTCATTAGTCTTTGTAATCGTTACTCCACCTCTTGTAGAACCTACAGAAGTTCCGTCGATTTTGAAATCTCCGATTCCGACTAATACGTTTTTTGCTGTTACTGAAATGTTAATCACCCCCTTTTTTAATTAGATTTTTTAAAACATATTTCTGATTATTTAATTCTGAATCGTGGAAAAATATTGTTTCCCATCCATATCTTCTGAAATATGCACTTCTTTTATTTTCGTATTCTTTTATTGATTTAAAACCTTTTAATTTATAAAAGCTACCATATACTTCTATTGCTATTTTTTTATTATCTGTTCTGATAAAGTCAGGAAATTTTTTCCCAATCATAAAATCAAAGTTACCTACAAATTTATATGGGAGATTATGTAATAAAATTATATCTATTAATTTTTGTTCCAACGAAGATATTTCTCTTCTTGTTCCTACTTTCTTACAATATTCAGGGTCTTCCCATTTTTTACGAGAAATAATACTCTTTTCTTTCTTCATCTTTAGCGCTCTCTTTTCTCCATATAACTCTTCATATGTCTTCCCTCTTAATCTTTTACCCATTTTCTTTAAAGTTTCTTCTGAATAAATACCTGTCTTTCCTTTATTCCAAGTGTCGTTTCCCTTCATTCTTTTACTCATTGCTTTACTAATACCTAAAGAACCTTCTTTTGTCATGTTATGTTTCTTCTGACCGTTAATACTTTGTCCTTCTTTTATCTCTAAAGCCTTTTCTATACCATAAATCTCTTCATATGTCTTTCCTTTAATATGTGATTTCTTTCTACCTTCCTTATAAGCTTTTAACATACCTAATCTTATATTTTCTTTATGTTCTTTTGTTAATAAGTTTTTCATTAGTTTAATTTACTCACTATCAGGTTAAAATATGTCGCTTGTATATAATATTTAATTTCATTCGAATAAAAAACAGGAAGAGACCTTTCGAATTCGCACTTCAAGCTTCTCATTACTCCTGTTTCTTCTAGTTTAAAATTATGGAGTAATGTAATAACTCTCTCTGTTATATCCATTACATTTATGTTATTAACTGCATCTAATGCTTGTATTTGCATATCATATTCTCTTACTTTAGATGTATCTAATCCTTCATCAAATTGGTTTGCTGTTAATTTTCCAAATAAAAGCATTTTGTTAAATCCATATTCTTTTAAGCTTTCAAAAGAACGAATATTTTTATTACTGGATGTGTAAGAAAGTAATGTTTTTAAAGCTGTATCACCAATTAGTTTTGTATTTAATGCTTGTAATATTTCCTTCACAATACCTCTCCAGTAACTTTCTTTTTAACAAAAGCCATTACATCCTTTTTTGATTCTTTCAATGCGGGACGCAAAAATCCCCCATCTGGGGATTTCACTTCTACAGCCATTGCATAAACTACGTCTGTCCCGATTGGAACTGAAAAAGCTGCTGGTCCTATTGGAGTTGGAATCCCTGCTTTAATTGACCTTCTTAGGTTGCCTGTTATAATATGTTTATCGTGTCCATGCATTCCAGTTATGTTTTCTTTAGCTCTTTTCTCAACTATTGTTGCAGCTTGGTATGCTATCTTTGCCCCAGCTGTTGTTGATAAAAGCATTGTATTTATATTAAGTAATAATCTAGGTAAACCTTTTAATTCGCTCATTTTATTTTATTAAGTGTGCACTCCAAATGGTGAATAGAATCTTTATCATATGTCTTATATACTTTCATAACTAAATATTCGTCATCTCCATCTATTACTTTATCATTTTCTAAAATATCGGCATTAGTTCCAATTAACTTAAGTGTCTTTCCTTCAAATCCTCCAATATCTTTTACATTAAAGAATCCAGTTGCTGTGTATATTCTACAAGGATAACTAGTTATACTAGATGCCCAAGAATTGTCCTCTCCACCATAAACATTATCAACTTGAGTTAACCTTTGCACTTCGACATCGTGAGTATATAAGCTAGCAAGCGCCATAATAATTCCTCCATATTAATAAAGAAAATATTATTGTTATTTGTTTTTATTGTTTTTGTAATAAAGTGTGAAGTTTTTTGAGGATTTCGTCAGGAGTAATTGTTTCTATATTACTACAATAAGATTGACGTGATATTGGACAATTGGCATACCACAAGGGAGTGCTATACCAGCAGCCTGAACATCCTTTCTTTCCTTCTATATTGATATTCTCTTTATAACCAAAGTTGTCTTTTGAAGTTGCTCCAAATAAAACAATTGCTTTGGTATTAAATGCTTTTGATATATGATTTAATATTCCTTCTGAACATATAATTAATTCTGCTTTTCTTGATAAACTACATAGTTCTTCAAAGGTTGTTTGCCCTCTTAAATCTAATGTTCCTTCTATTTTTGTTTCTTGCTTTGTTCCTACTTGGATTATCTCTATATTATGGTAATCCTTTCTAATCATCTTTACTAATGCCTTCCAATACCTGCTAGGATAGGCTTTAGTCGCTCTTAAATAGCCGTTTGAGCCGTTTAAAAGGATATATGGGTAATTAACCAGCCTTTCTAATTTATTGTTGTTTATGACGAAATTAAGGCTATAATCTTCTTCTATTAACTTTACACCAGCTGTTTTAGCTGACATCTTTAAAAGGTTACCTTTGAAGGAATTTAGTTTGTTAAAGAAATCCCAGTATGTCTTCTTATCTTCACCTTCTAAAGTTAATTCACCCTTTACCCATGTTCCTACAAGGTATCTATCATCAAAGAATAAATCATATCTCTTTGCTTCTCTAGCAGTTAATTTATTTAAATCATAACCACAATTACCCGTAAAAACTACATTGTTAACCGCAGGGTCTTTCCTACAGAATTCATTTTTATCTCTTACATACAATGTTATTACTGATTCCGGATATTTTCTTTTAATAGCATGGGTTAGAAATAAAAGAGTAAGTGCATCACCTATTCCTCCAACTTTCATTATTCCTATTTTAGTTTTATTTGAATTGAATATTGAATCTAACATAATAAAAAGAGGGTAACATTAAATAATAAAATAAAAAATCAGTGTAACCCGATTTCTTTTTTATAACTCGATATAGCAAGCCATTGCATGTCTATAACCATACTCATATTTAATGTCACCCATTATTAACATTTAATTTATAGGAAACTTGTTCTTCTTTTACAACCTCTTCCTAACCCTTTACCTTGACCACCCATTCCTCGTCCTGTTCCGTTTGGTTTTAAGTCACCAACATTACCTACAAATGGTGTTCCACCACAATCACCTTTTCTTGGTTGTGCTGGTTCATCAATTTGTATTATTCTTTTTTTAACCCAATTTGCTGTATTTCTAAGCCATGTATTTCTCATTTAATCTCCTTTATTTATATTTTAATTGGTAGCGGAGACGGGAGTTGAACCCGATATTCTCTGCTTATGAGGCAGATGTGATAATCCGTTTCACTCCTCCGCAATTGATGTCGGTGGCAGTTGTCTGCGATTGCGTAGAGAATCTTATCATCAACATATCAATCAGGTTACCACACCACACTGACATTTAAAAATACAAGGGTAGGAGGGAATTAAACCCTCATTAGCAATATCGTTTACTTCGCCATAATAGAGCTTAAGATATACATGGGCTTCAACTACTACCCCATTTAAAAGAACAAAAATAAGGTGAGATTAATGATTACTCACAAGCCTTGAATTATGTTATATTATTCAGCCACGCTCACTCTCTAACCGTCGTTAAAAAGCTTAATGAGCTAAAGGATTGGTTACCTTTAAGAGAATACAGCCATCACTGTTTAAATAACGATTTGTTCTCTTCTTACGAAGCTAATGGTTGTACGACCATCGCTTTTTCAGCCTTATATAGCATAACTTGTACCACAAATAAAAAACACTTTTCAGTATCTCTTATCCTGCCTTACACTTTAGCAAGGTGTTATTCAGCCACTTATTATAATTTTTAAAGAACAACTAATACTCCTAATGTTCCATATCTAAATAAATCTTCTAATAAGAAATCTTTAGTTGGAGTTATTTTGAATCCCCCAGCTTTAATTGACCAAGCTATGGGTAATATAATTAGTGCATACCATTTTCCTAATATAACGAATGGAATTGACACTAGTAATCCGTAAACTATTCTTGTTAATTTATCATTGCTACCTAATAACCTATTTAGTTTTGAATTTGTTCCATATCCCATACTTAATATCCCTATTAAGATTAAATAAGCAAATGATTTTAATTTATTTTTCTTTTTAGATGTTGCATTATATAGTGAGGCTAATGAAGGAATTAAATATCTTCTAATCCATTTATATCCTTGCCCTCCGAGCATTCCGAAAATTGTTATAACAATTACTGTTAATATTTTATTCATTTTAAATTTTTAACCAATGTTTAATATTCTCAATAAATTTATTTATCCCTGAATATGTAAAACAAGAGCCCTTCAAATCGCTAAGAGCATCAGCCAATTCACATCTTTTATATCTTATTGTATCTTTAATTATTCTTAATTGTTCATCAGTAAGAGGATGCTCAAGTTCAAAGCTTTGTAAATATATTTCTGTGTATCTCATTTTTTGGGTTGTTTTACTTTTTTATCTGGTTTCGGAATATCAATTCCTAATTTTAACCAGCCTGCTTTTAAACCGAAGAATCTACTATCTTCTCTGTATATATTTGTATTGATGAAATCTCTTTTAGCTTGTTGAGTGATTGTTGGGTTTGGGTTTATATGAGGTTTAATCATACCTACATAAATGAACCACCCTAATGCTAATATGATTGCTATTTTACTTCCAATTGCGAAAGATTTTGCGAATCCAGTTATCCCATATCCTGCTACAAATTTAGCTGCGTTTAATTTTTCCATTATCTTGCTTCTCCTTTTCCTTCTCCTTAGAATTTATTATAAATTGAGCCAACTTTGATAAATTATATTGTCCATCAATAGTAGCATATTCAAATTCAGAGACTTTATGAAAATAAGTTTCAACAGATGGTGCATCATAAATAGATTGATGTTTAAACCAATCTATAATAACTTTTTCCAACTCTTTTGCTTCATCTACTTTTTCCATTATCTTGATTCAACCTCTTTATCATGTTTCATCTGGTATATTGTAGCAGCACCACCAAGAATTAGCCCTCCCCAATATATACAAACTGATATAACAATAAATAAGAAAATAATCATCTTGCCTCCTCTGCTTCATCCATTACTATTTTTATCCATATTAGTATTATATATTATTTACTAATTTTTCTGTAATTATTTTTCTAATTGCTTGTAATGCTATTGGGATTAATATTTGTATCCAGTTATTTTCGTAATATTTTCCTTTTGTTTCTACTATTGATTTTATATTATTAAATGCTATATCTCTTTTTTCGTCATTACTAAAATCACCTGATTCTAAACTTTCTACTATTTGCATAGCAACATCTTTAAATTCGGCTATAAATATATCAAGCCCATTAGTAAATACAAATGATATAAAATTAGTAAATATAGCAGCTGTATTTTTGAACATACTTTTAAAAAATCTACCTATCGCTTTAAACATCTTTTGCCTCCTTATTTTCTTCTTTAAAAATTAAATTTGCTATATCAAAAATCTTTTGAATCATTTTGGATAAAACCTTTAAATTTTTGGTAACCCTAAAATCATGTCTTTGTCGTTCTTTAGATATATCTCCTGCTAGTTTATCCACGGAGTGTTTAAGATTAGAAATTTCTTGGAAAACTTCTTTTTTCATTTAATTGGAATATTTAATCTCATTAAAGTTAAAACTTGTGCTGTAATTATTAAAATAATACCTACTATTACTGGAGCTACAAGTATCTTTAAATACAATTGGTGATGAAATAAATGATTCTCAAATTTATTCTCTAAACTTTCAATCCCACCTTTTACCCATTGCTGAAAAACATTTTTTGGTTTAAAATCGCCATTCATGAACTTTACTCCTTATTATATCCAGTACTATTTTTATCTTGCATAATTTACCTATTTATAATAAAGAAAATATTCATATCTTATTTTTTTATATTACTTAAAGCGCTTGCTATAACCTTATCTTCACATATTCCGGTCTTATGTCTATATAATCCCCCACCAATTGCTAGTACCTTTTTATATGATAATATTTTCTTTCCACATACATAACAAATTGGTAATTCTTTTCTAGTTATATTACCTCTAATATCTGTTATTAAATCAATAATTGGTTGTGCTCTTTTTTTCTTAAACTCTCTTAGTATTATATTAATAATTTGGAAGTTTGTTTTATTCTCTTTAATTAGTTGTTTAATTCTTTTTTTCATTTCTTTTCCATTCTCTTAACTGTTTGTTCGCAATGGTATTTCATAAACTCTTCCCATAATCCTTTATCATATAAAAAGATTAATCCATCTCTTCTTAGTTCCGCTTGTATTTTTAATAATTCATTCATTGAATCTAATCCTTTAATCATTTCTTCTTTAGTTGGCATCTAACTTCTCCCCCCTTGCGTTTATGATTGCAAGAATTTTACTTCTATACCCTTTAATTATTGATTCCCAAGTTTCTCTGCCTTCTTTGTAATCCTTTTCCAACGGCTTATAGAGAGCCTTGATT